>ERZ1673768.1-NODE-1-length-264142-cov-18.361744_pt1 | contig 264142 bp, 259 predicted proteins | sample MGYA00580142_ERZ1673768 | MGnify/ENA primary metagenome ERZ1673768 (study PRJEB41219, sample SAMN04549649) | soil metagenome | isolation source: soil | place: USA: Texas, La Sal del Rey | collected 2008-06-23 ... | reverse complement strand
AAATGGGGGTTCCGGCCAAAAAATGACGACGAGAATGGATCTCGTCGCCAAAAAAGTGAGTTTTTCGGCTTAAAAAGGCGACGAGAACGGGGTTCGTCGTCAAAATAGCAAGTATTTCGGCTCAAAACGGTGACGAGAACAAGGCTCGTCGCCAAAATAAAGCTCTTTTCTCCTCAAAATGGCGACGAGAACGGGATTCGTCGCCAAAATAGCAAGTTTTTCGGCTCAAAATGGCGACGAGAATAAGTTTCGTCGCCAAAAAGTGAAGTTTCCAGCCTCAAATTGACGACGAGAAAGGGCCTCGTCGCCAAAAAATGGGGGTTCCGGCCAAAAAATGACGACGAGAATGGATCTCGTCGCCAAAATAAAGCTATTTTCTTCTCAAAATGACGACGAGAACGGGGTTCATCGCCAAAAAAGTTGATTTTCCATCGCAAAATGGTGACGAAAACACTTATCGTCACTACAAAAGTTTACATAATAATATTATCGTAAATTTAATTTATCGCTCTAATACAAAGTTCCGTTAATGCTTGTTCAAATTTTTCATCGTTTTCTTTTTGACGCTTCTTCGGGCCTTTTAATCTCCCGCCTGCACGCCTGATTTTTTGTGAAGTATACCTGAATTCTAAAAGTTGTCCAATATTTTCAGACGTATATTCCCAACCGTTTTGATTGATGGCATACCCCTTTTTTGCAAGGACCATTGAGGCAAGACCATAATCTTGCGTTACAATAATATCTCCTTTTCGGACATGATTGACTAACTTAAAGTCCACTGCATCCGCCCCTTTGGAGACAATAATTGTTTCCGCTTCCGGGTGATCAATTGCATGGGACGTATCACAAAACAGCAAAACCTGTAAGCCAAATTGTTTTGCCACTTTTATTGTTTCATCAATGACAGGACACCCGTCAGCATCGACTAATACTTTCGGCAACACATTCTCCAATTCTCAACATTCCTTTTATTAAAAATAAAAAAATCGTCTCTCATAACAACGGTCGCATATCGCATATTGGTGATGAAAGGGAAGCTTTTTCCCGCATATTTGGGTCTCTCTTCCATATCCTTTTTTACTTCGAGTGCGATTTTGTACCGAATATAAATATATAGTTTTTTAGCATTGTTACTAAGCCATTGTTCAGCCAATTCTTCAAGAATCCTTTCTTGCTCCTCACGCATGGCTTCCAGCTTTCTTTCTTCTTCTCTTTTTAGTTGCATCTTTTTAATTTCAAAAAACTTTTTCTCCCATACAGCGACCGGAAATGTATCATTAAGCCATTGTTCCACATCAAAGGTATATGCATCCTTTATCTCACTTTGAAATAATTTTTTAACTAATTATTATCTGCACTTTCAAATTGCACACCTTTTTCAATCAAATACTGCTTCCGTTCCTTAATCGAGTATGCCCCTTGCACGACATTTACCCATATATTTTGCCAAATCTGTTGTAAAAAATTATTGCGATCATGATAATATTGATCAAGTGTTGGCAAATCATCAAGCCGTTCAAAATAACGATCAATATCTTCAATAATTTTGCTTTGAACTATATTTACCGCTCGATTGTACAAGCTCTTCATTTTTCCATATTCCCTTCACCCGGTTCATCAACATCGTAAAAATGAAAAATCACTCAAGACCAATTTGTGATTATATGAAAAGGACAATCCAACGTCACCGAACGGGTCAATAAGTAATCACATATTGACCCATTCAATTCCTACGCTTTCATGATTGTCCCCAGTTGATGTTCATTTTAAAAATATATTTGATCCTTTTTACCGAAGTTCCTTTAATATATACCATGCACCGGTTTTTACGGCACGGACACGAACCGTTTCTCTGTTTCCCGGCAATAAGACAAAATGACTAACAGTAGGCTTATTCTTAAATGAAACGGCAATATAAACTGAACCGGGTTCTTTTCCTTCCAATGAGGCTGGTCCGGCAACACCGGTAAAGCTGATTCCGATATCAGTGTCCATCAATTTTCGGACATTTTCTGCCATCTCCATCGCACATTCTTTACTGACGACACCATAAGTTTCAACAGTGTCCTGATTTACGCCAAGTACATTTATTTTTACTTCAGGGGAATACGATACGATCCCGCCTTTAAACCATTTGCTGACACCGGCAATGGATGTCACTTCTTCCTGAAACAGTCCGCCCGTTAAACTTTCAGCTACCGAAAGTGTCATGTTGTTGCTTTCAATCAAATTGCCCATTTCTTTGATAATCGTTGTTTCATCATATCCGTAAAAAAATTCACCCACCCGCTCCATAATTTTTGCTTCTGTCTCATCCAGTAACCTTCTTCGTTCAAGATCTGAGGGATGTTTAGCTGTAAGCCGCAATGTCACTTCGCCATCAGAAGCGAGCGGGGCAATGGTCGGGTTTGTCTGCTGATCAATGAAATCTTCCAGCGTATGTTCCAGAGTTGATTCACCAATACCAAAAAATCGTAACACACGAGATTCAATTCGATCAATGGATTCCAACCGATTTAGGATTGCTTTCATCCCATAATTTGAAAACATCGGCTCCATTTCACTAGGCGGACCGGGAAGTAGCATATAAGTAATTTCATTTTTTGTTAACACCATTCCCGGTGCCATTCCGGTATCGTTTGGCAAAACCTCCGCATGTTCAAAAACAAGTGCTTGTTTCCGATTATTCGGTGTCATGGTAACATTCCGTTTTCTAAAAAATTCTTCTATCGAGCCAAGAGCCGCTTCATTATGAACAAGCTTTACTCCCAGATGATTGGCAATGGTTTCTTTTGTTAAATCATCTTTTGTAGGCCCTAAGCCACCCGTAAATATAATTAAATTGGAACGACTTTCGGCAATTTCCACCGCTCTTTTCAACCGCTTGGCATTATCCCCAACAACGGTATGGTAAAATACATTTACCCCAATACCGGCCAATTGTTGAGAAATAAATTTTGCATTCGTATTAGCAATTTGGCCAAGTAATAATTCAGACCCAACTGCAATAATTTCACCATTCAATTTGAATCTCTCCTTTGCCGAAAAAAATCATGTATCCTTCTTACTCAGAAATTTCACACAGACCTTTTGCGGATTATTTCGAATTTGTGAATACATGTTTATTTTTGACGAAATAGTCAATCCCGGACCATAAAGTAAAAAATGTCGCTACATACAAGGCAAGATCGGCAAAAGGAAAATTTGCATATGAAAACGGAACATTCTTTAATAACAACGCAACGATAGCGATAATTTGCGTCCATGTTTTTATTTTTCCTAACATGTTGGCAGCTACAACTTCTCCACCACCGGCTAAAATAAGGCGCAGACCGGTAACCGCGAACTCCCTGCTGATAATGATAATGACAATCCAAGATGGCGCCATGCCTTGTTCAACCAAAATAATAAATGCTGATGATACTAACAATTTATCAGCTAGTGGATCAAGAAATTTTCCAAGATTGGTAACCAAATTATACTTCCTGGCATAATGTCCATCGATCCAGTCTGTTGTTGAAGCAATAATGAAGATAATCGTGCCAATAAATTCTGATACCGGTATAAGTACGCCTCCAAAATTAAATGTGCCCCATGGAAAATCTATAACCATTAGAATAACAAATATAGGAATTAATAATACGCGTAAAAAAGTAATTCGATTAGGTATGTTCACTTTTAAAGACCCCCATTTAATTTAACTGCTGCTAATTGTTTGTTTGGCAACTTGGAAATTTCTACCTAACTATTTTATATGAATAGAAGAAAATAGTCACTGTAAAATGACTATTTTCTATTCTCCCGTTTTTTCATATTGAATAATAATGTTTTGTACATTAGCAGTTGTCGGAATGTCCAGTTTTTGATCGTTCACATAAATTTCTAATGCAGGTGAATAACCGGTTTTGATTCTTATTTCCGTTTCATTTGTTAAGTCGAGGGTTTGCGGGGCAGCTTCCGTTATCGTCGCATTTAACAGTTGTTGATTATTTACATTTTCAATTCCTACCCACGATTTTCCTCCATTTATAACCTTTAAGTTCAATTGAAATTTATCAGCATTCGTTAATTTATATGTAGTTTTATTCCCTTGTGTTGCTACAACTGCTATATTCTGTGTTTTTTCAGGTTCTTTTTTCTCCTGCTTTTTGTCATTTTTTTGCTCTGTTTCTTTTTTGGTTGATTCTTCATCCGCTTTTTCCGTTTTATCGTTTTTTGGCGGTGTTCCAGACTCGGCATATTCAATAGCTTCATTATTTTGCTTATCGTTTACTGCGGTTTTTGCATCATTATTGCTGACTGCTTTTTGAATAAAAAACCAAGCCAAAACGATAATCCCGATAATGACCAAGGTGATGATGATCCTTGGTAACATCTCCAGAAATTTTGATACACCTTCGTCAGGTTTTCGTGTTCCGCTGCGTGACAACGGTTCTGCTATTTGTTCTTCGTAAACGGACGGGATTTCATGTTTATATTCATCAAACAATGACTCCGGATCAAGACCAACCGCTTCCCCATATTGTTTGATAAAAGCACGTACATAAAATTTTCCGGGAATGGAATCGTAATTACCTTCTTCAATACCTTTAAGATATCGTTTTTGGATCTTTGTTATATCTTGTAAATCATCCAATGTTAATCCTTTTGCTTCACGCGCTTCTTTCAATCGATTTCCTAGTTCCGTCAATGGTAAACACCTTCCATTTATTTATAATCAAACCCATCGATACTGTTTCCGGAAAATAGATTTTGCCTATCTACATTATAGATGATTTCTTCGCCCGGTTCATTTCTCAGCTCAATAATATAATCAAAATCTTCCAACCTGTATTCTGAATTCGCCACGAATAAATCAGGATGCTCAATAACTTTGATTGCCGGCAACCTCATGATTTCCCGGATAAGCTGCCAATGTTTTTCATTTCCTCTTCGAATGGAGACAGCACCATCAATGATATACACATATTTATCGCTGTACTCCCCTTCAATCAAATTATTTCTGATTGTTTGTTTCAATAAAGTAGAGGATACAAATAACCATCTTTTGTTAGCTGATACACTGGCCGCAACAACAGATTCGGTTTTTCCCACTCGGGGCATTCCCCGAATCCCTATTAACCGATGATCTTCTCCTTTAAAAATTTCACTCATGAAATCCACTAACAAGCCAATTTCGTCACGAATAAAACGAAAAGTTTTCTTATCATCTGCGTCTCTTTGTATATAACGTCCATGTCGAACCGCCAGTCGGTCCCGTAATGTCGGTTCCCTTAGTTTGACAAGATTAATTGTTTCCATTGTTTGCAAAATCAATGCCAACCGTTCGATTTGATGTTTTGTCGATAAAATGAGAAGTCCCCTTGAACCTTGGTCAATTCCGTTTATGGTTATGATATTGATCGATAGCATCCCCAATAATGAAGAAATATCTCCAAGTAAGCCAGGTCGATTTATTTTGATCTCATATTCTAAATACCACTCTTTTTTCTCCTCCATATGAACCTCACACGAATGAAATTTTTTCATGACCTTCTCACTAATAATAATAATATATGATTTTACCGAGATATGAAAGGAAGTACAGCAAATTTTTATAAACTTAATTATCTGAATTTATCTTTAAGTAGGCTAAAACGTCCGAGCCTTTAGGCAACTTATGACATGTAGTTCACCGAAAAAATATAATTTTTTTGGCTGCGATGTATTTCCGCAAAGCTATCCTTGTATACTTATATTTAAAACTTTAAATTTTCCCACTACGTCAAATTCGTATCCTTGCTGGAAATTTCTATTTTCTCAAAGAATGAAAAAGAGAGGTTAAATCCCCTCTCTATTTCGAACTGTTATTTTGAACTAATTTCACCATGATGTTGGCGATTGCTTGCTGTTCCTGTTCATCTGCAACTGACCAAAGATCTGACAGTACTCGTTCCTGTTCATTTTTCGGATCAACTTGATTGGCCAAGTAATCTCCAATTTGGTAAGCCAAGTCAGTAATAACATTTTGATCTAAACCGGCATCTTTTGCTTGGTTTAGTCGGTCACCTAGAAAATTCTTCCATTCATCCCAGTTATGCAAAACACTCATTTGTCTGGAACCTCCTTTTTCATATTCAATACTATTTTGCATAAACTTATGGAAAATATACGATGAATCTTTTCAAGCAACAAATATTTTTTTGTATGTACCTATAAGATATTTTTAATATGCTAGAGTTTCGTCGATTAATTGGTTTTCTAAGGTGCGAAACTCAAATCATATATACCAACCTCCGTTTACGGCCAAAACTTGACCGGTTATATAGGATGCCTCCTTTGACAATAAAAAACTGACAGCATTGGCCACATCTATGGGACTCCCTAATCTTCCCATCGGAACCTCATCTGTGACGATGTTTAAATCTTCTTCACTAATATTTTTCAACATTTCTGTTTGGATCGCCCCCGGTGCAACGACATTTACCCGAATTTGACTTGGTGCAACCTCTTTACTTAAAGCTTTTGCAAAACTGATTTGCCCACCCTTCACAGCCGAATAAACCGTTTCACAAGAAGCACCGGTCTGCCCCCAAATGGAAGAAATAAATATGACCGAACCTGTTTTTCTTTGGATTAATTTTGGCAGTAAATTTTTCGTAATCATTATTGGAGCATATAAATGAAGCGATATCAGTGCTTCAATTTCTTCTGGCAACATATGCGTAAGTAATTTTTGAACAGCATTACCGCTATTATGAATTATTCCGTCGATTTGATAAATTTCATGGCAGAGTTTGGTTATTCCTTCCTCTGAGCGCAAATCAGCTTGAACCGGGATAAATTCGCTATTCGGATAAAGTTGAGTCAATTTATTCAGCATCTGTGTAATTTTTTCTTTATTTTGATGGTAGTGTAAATATAGAGAATATCCTTGCTGCGCTAATTTGGTACTTATGGCGCTTCCTATGCCGCCGCTTGCACCAGTAACTAAAATAAAACGTTTTTCCATCCTATCTCCTTCCCTCACATTGAACGGTGAAAAAATAAGTGCCGGGTACTACAACCAGACAAATCCGAAGAATACATCTCAAATGTAGAAAGATTGGGGAAAGTAACCCCAATCTTTCTTTCTAACTATTTTTAGGCAAAACTTTGCAAACGGTTAAACGGTCATCAGCAATTAAATCATTGGCCACTTTTTTCACATCAGAAAATGTAATTTCCTCCAACATTGGTACGACCTTAAATAAATCCATTTCATTGAAAGCATACCTTGTAAATTGGTTGGCAATATACTCCGGTGAATTTAACGCCCTTAAAAAACTGCCGATTCTATTTTTCTTTACTCGTTCAAGTGCTTCTTCGGAAAGATTTTTTGCTGATTTCGCTTGTTTCAAAATGGAAGTAAGTTTTTCCTGCAATTGCTCAGGTTCTCTCGTGTCGCCGCCAACCAATGCAAAACTAAAACTTTCTTCTTGCGTATAGTCATATGAAAACGAGTCATCAATAAGCCCCGCATCATACATTTCCCGATAATTTTCGGAACTTTGATTGAATAACAAATCCATTAACAATTGGGTCGATAATTCATTTTTTAACATTGTATCGCCCTTTTGGTTTGTGTAATTTCCCTTGATACCGACCATTATTTTTGGCGTTTGTACATTCATATGGAGGACTTGTTCCTTTTTGGCAACAGTTGTAGGTTCCTCTGCAAACTTTCTTTCAATTTCCGGTTGATCCGTAAAAGGTTTTTTTGCTTGATTATCTTTTATAAAATTCATCATTTCTTGAGGATTGACCGGTCCAACGACAAATAATAGCATATTGCTCGGATGATAAAATGTATGATAGCACTCATACAATAAATCTTTCGTTATCTTTGCAATGGAGTCAATCGTGCCGGCGATATCAATTTTCACAGGATGGTTATGATACATATTTTCAATCGCTCCGAAATAAAGCCGCCAATCCGGATTATCATTATACATTTGAATTTCTTGTCCGATAATACCTTTTTCCTTTTCGACCGTTTTTTCAGTAAAATATGGTTCTTGAACAAAATTAATTAAAGTCTCTAAGTTTTCTTTTACATTCGTCGTCGATGAAAAAAGGTAAGCTGTCCTTGTAAAGGATGTAAAGGCGTTGGCAGATGCTCCCTGCTTGCTAAATTGACCAAAAACATCGCCATCTTCTTTTTCAAACATTTTATGCTCAAGAAAATGGGCAATCCCGTCCGGTACAAGTTTTAAATCTTTTTGACCAAGCGGTACAAAATAATTATCAATCGAACCATATTTTGTCGTAAATGTCGCAAAAGTCTTGTTAAATCCTTTTTTCGGTAAAATATAAACATCTAATCCATTGGTCATTTTCTCATAATATAACTCTTCATCCAGCTGATCAAATAGCAGTCTTTCCACAGTTTTACGCCTCCAATCCTGATAAGAAATAAATGGTATCCAATTGAATCTTTTCGCCAACCTGTATAATATTCTCCTTGGTGACGTTTGCAATCTTTTCCTTCCAAACTTCTTCTGAAACATTGGTACCGCTGATAACATTATGGTAAAGAACTTCAACAAGCCCTCGTGAGGTATCTAAAGTTTCCAACATTTGATTTTGGATAACCGCTTTTGTTTGTTCGATATCTGCTTCAGTAAAATCGCCATTTTTCATTGCCTGTAACTGTTCTTTAATAATTGTGACAGCTTTTTCATAATTTTTCGTTTCAATACCGGTCATGACTAACATTAAACCTTTATGACTCTCAAGCCGACTGGCAGCGTAATAGGCCAAACTCGCTTTTTCACGAACATTAATAAACAACTTCGAATGGGGAAAGCCGCCAAATAAACCATTAAACACCTGTAAGGCAAAATAATCATCTTCACCATATCGAGTATCTGTTCTTAAACCCATATTTAACTTTCCTTGAGCGACATCCTGCTTTTCGATGATGACATTTTCTTTTACCCTTTTACTAATATTCGTTTGTTCTATTTTTTTAGGTGTACGGCTTTTTAATTGAAATTTTGCTTGACAGGACTGAATGACTTCTTCTTCAGTAAAATCTCCGACGATATATAAATCCAATTCATCCGAAGAGAGCGAATCTTGATAATAGCTGTAAAGTGATTGAGCAGTGATTTTGTCAACGTCTTCCAAAATGCCATTCACAGGTATAGCATACGGTTCATCTTTACACATTTCTTGTATCAATCTTAAGTTTGCATAACGCATTTTGTCATCATTGACTGCTTGGATCCGCTGTTTTAATGTACGTTTTTCTTTCGCGACAATCTGTTCGTCAAATGAATCATTCGCGGATCTCGGATTAAATAAAACATCCGCAAGTAGTGTTAAAGCTTTATCTAATAACGGTTCCGATTGCTTTAAAAACTTTTCGTTGGCTACTTCCATCGTTATGGAAATAATATGGTATTCTCCCTTTTTTTGCAAATCGACAGACAAGGTGGCACCGTAAAGATTTTCCAAATATGTTCTAAGTTCTGTAAATGACGGGTATGTATTGGTGCCGCTTTGTAATACATAGGGAAGAAGTGCCCTTGTCGTTGCATATTCTTTTTCAATTGGTGCCTTCATTTTAAATACAATCGTGTTTGTTTTGTACTTATCTGTCTTGACTAAATGCAATTTTACACCTTGATTGTCAATAACCTTTTCCATTATTTTCCTCCTATTCTTTCCATATGAACTCCTATTCTTTAATCATTTTATCCCTCTTTCCACTATACATGTGTATATTTTATAATTTCAAGTTTACAGTGAATTTTTTCGAAAAGATAATCCTTTCCTAAATGGAAATAGAGCCCCACCTGATTGGTAGGGCTCGTTCCAAAATGGCTTTTTATCTGCTGCCTTTAATATAAGGTGTATTTAATGCTTTCGGTGCAACAGATTTTCCGATAAAACCGGCTACAGCCAAGATTGTTAATACATAAGGTAAAATATACAAATAAACGGTTGGAATGTCTTTAATAAATGGAATGCTCGGACCGATTGTGCTTAAACTTTGGGCAAAACCGAAGAAAATGGCTGCACCCATCATCCCTAACGGATTCCATTTACCGAAAATCATTGCGGCAATCGCCATAAACCCTTGACCGCTAATAGTCGCATGGCTGTAATCAAGCGTGATAGATTGAGCGTAGATGGCTCCACCGATACCCCCTAATGCACCACTAATCATAACACCGATATAACGCATTCTGTTCACTTTAATCCCCATTGTATCGGCTGCAGTCGGATGCTCACCTACAGAACGGAGGCGAAGACCAAACGGTGTTTTAAATAAAATAACCCAACCGACAATCGCTGCAAGAATGGCCAAATAAGAAGTTAAATAAACATTTTGGAAAAAGATTTTACCAATAACCGGGATGTTTTCTAAAACCGGGATGTCAAAACGAGTTATTGCATCCTTAACCATCGGTGTTTGGCCTTTTCCTTCAAATAGTTTCTTTACAAGGAATATTGTTGCCCCAGCAGCTAGCATATTCAAGGCTGTACCGGCTATAATTTGATCAGAACGAAAGGTAACTGACGAAATAGCTAATAAAGAAGAAAACAAGCTTCCGACAATCATTGCGATCATAATGGATACAAAGACAGTTGCTCCACCAAAGATATCATGTAAGAAAAGATTAGATATAATTCCGGTAAAGGCACCAATTTGCATAACGCCTTCCAATCCAATATTGGTAACGCCCGACCGCTCCGTAAAAACGGCACCTAATCCAGTGAAGATGAGAGGAGCTGCATAAAAGATCGCATTATAAAAAATGAAAGCAATTGTATCAGTCAGACTCATCCTACTTCACTCCTTTCTTTTTCGAAAACTTTTCATAAAGCCATTGGAATAAGTACCCACTCGCAACAAAGAAAATAATGACGGCAATAATAACCGAAATCATTTCTTCAGGAATTTGCGCAGGTGGATTCGGCATATTTAGTGATCCATACTTTAACGCACCGAAAAGAATTGCCCCAAAAACAACGCCAATCGGATTGTTGCCGCCAAGGACCGCTACCGCAATTCCGTCGAAACCAATTCCTGTCATGGCCGTTTTTGTTGAAACATATTCAAATGTTCCCAGTCCTTCCATGGCACCCGCCAAACCGGCAATGAAACCGGAAATAACCATAGAAATGACAATATTTCTCGGAACATTCATACCGGCATATTTAGAAGCATCTTGACTGAATCCGGCAGCTTTTAATTCATACCCTAAGGTTGTTTTCTCTAAGATAAACCAAATGATAATGACGGTAAGAATAGCAATAAAGATCCCGCCATGCAACCGCGAATATTGTGTGATCTCTTCAAAAAATGGAATTCTAAGAGATGCTGTTTGCGCTATCTGTTCGGTAGTGTCCCCCTTTGCAATTGACCGAATTAAAGCATTAGTAACATGGAGAGCTGTATAGTTTAACATAATCGTTACGACAACCTCATTAACCCCCAGTTTTGCCTTCAAAATTCCCGGTATAAACGCCCAAAAAGCACCGGCTAAACCTGCAGCTAAAATTGCCAGAGGTAAATGTATATAAGCAGGTAAATCAAAACTAATTCCGACATAAACCGCAGCAAACCACCCGACGATTAATTGACCTTCAACGCCGATGTTAAATAACCCTGTTTTGAATGCAAAGGCGACGGCCAGACCGGCTAAAACATAGGGAGTTATTTGTCGAATCGATTCACCTATAACATAAGAGTCCCCAAAAATTCCTTCCCATAACTGTGTATAACCGACAATCGGATTATAGCCACTGATAGCAATAATCACTGCACCAACCAGTAATCCTAAAATAACAGCCAAAACCGGTATTAAAATCGATGTCCATCGTTTTGACATGTTACTCCTCACCTTCCTTCTTAACAGCCTGGTCTAACATTTGCTGATGATTATCTTTATCCACTTTATGACCAGCCATCAATAAACCAAGTTCTTGTTCATTTGTTTCTTTCGGATTGACGATATCTAAAATTTGACCATCAAAAATAACAGCAATGCGGTCGCTCACATTCATAACTTCATCTAATTCAAAGGATACAAGAAGAACCGCTTTTCCGTTATCTCTTTGTTCAATTAAGCGCTTATGAATAAATTCAATTGCTCCGACATCAAGTCCCCTTGTCGGTTGTGCAGCTATGAGCAAATCGGGATCTCTATCAATTTCTCTACCAATAATAACTTTTTGTTGATTTCCGCCTGATAAAGCACGAGCGGGTTCATATGCACTTTGGGTACGGACATCGTATTCTTCAATTAATTTATTTGCATAATTATAAATTTCACGATTTTGTAAAACTCCTATTTTTGAAAATGGTTCATGATAATAGGATTGCAATACAAAATTTTCTCCGACTGAAAAATTAAGAACAAGACCATGACGATGTCGATCTTGTGGTATATGTCCAAGTCCTGTTTCAGTAATCTTTCGCGGTTTTAAATTTGTAATATCTTTACCGACCAATGTAATGTTTCCGCTTTCAACACGTCTTAGTCCGGTAATCGCCTCAATTAACTCCGTTTGACCATTTCCATCAACACCGGCAATTCCCAAAATTTCTCCACGGCGAACAGATAAATTTAGATTTTTTACTTTATCCACCCCGCGGTAATCTTTTACTACAAGATTCTCAACTTTTAATACTTCTTCTTTTGGATTAGCCGGTTTTTTTTCTGTTTTAAATACAACATCACGACCAACCATTAAACTCGCTAATTCAGTAGGATTTGTTTCAGCAACGTTTAATGTTTTTATTGCTTTTCCACGACGAATAACGGTAACACGATCGGCTACTTCCATAATTTCTTTCAATTTATGTGTTATTAAAATAATTGATTTCCCTTCACTAATCAGTTTTTTCATTATATCAATCAGTTCCATGATTTCTTGTGGTGTGAGTGAAGCGGTCGGTTCATCGAAAATAAGAATATCGGCCCCGCGATAAAGTGTTTTGAGAATTTCAACACGTTGCTGCATGCCGACAGAAATATCCGCTACCACTGCATACGGGTCGACTTCAAGACCATACAATTCTGAAAGGCGGGTAATTTCCTCCGCAGCCGATTTAATATCAATTGTTCCAGCGCCGTGCTTCGGTTCTTTCCCTAATATAATATTTTCCGTAACGGTAAACGTATCAACTAGCATAAAGTGTTGATGAACCATTCCAATCCCTAAATCATTTGCCACGTTCGGGTCTGTTATTTTAACAGACTTTCCTTTAACGCGAATTTCCCCTCCATCCGGTTGATACAATCCGAATAACACATTCATCAATGTTGATTTTCCGGCGCCGTTTTCACCTAAAAGGGCATGAATTTCCCCCTTTTTTAATTGCAAGGTAATATTGTCATTCGCCACAAAATTGCCGAATACCTTGGTAATATTCAACATCTCTATAACATAGTCCATATTCAACCCCCCTAGCACAACAATTGTTTTTCATATCTTTCTCGCTTGTCAGGACTTTTAGTGACAGCTCTCGTTTACTCGAAAAAATGGCAATTGGTAGAACCCAATTGCGACTATTCACCTTCCTTTACTTTTTTTATAGCAGGAATAATAGAAAAGCAAACAAAATAGTCCAAAAAAGATATAAAAGGCATACATAAAAAGCTTCAATTAAATAGTGATGTAATTAAAGCTTTTTATGTATCGCTTTTTAACAAGATGGATACAGTAGGAAAAACCCACTGTATCCAATATTATTATTTATAAACTTTGATGAAAACCGAAAGTTATGGAGTCACACCTAGATCTTTCAAGAAGCTCTCCATATCTTCTTTTGTTCCCGGAGGTGTAACATCGCCATTAATAATTTTTTCCTTCCAGTCGTTAACGGCCGTTAAGGTTGTTTCAGATAAATGGTCGCCTGTAGTGGACAATTCAACACCTTTATCTGCCAAGCCATACGTAACAGTCGTTCCACCTGGGAATTTACCATCCATAGACTTTTGGGCAATGTCTTTAACAGCGAGATCCACACGTTTTAAAGCAGATGTTAAAGTAATATTATATTCCTTCCCATCCACTTCAACGGTACCTTCATCATATTGGTCACTGTCAACACCAATTACCCATACATTTGCATCCGGGTTTTGTTGCTTTCTTTCTTTTGCTTCAGCAAACACACCGTTACCGGTTGCACCTGCAGCATGGAAAATAATGTCTGCACCGTTGGAATAGATTTGGTTTGCAGCAGATTTTCCAAGGTCAGCCTTGTCGAAAGCACCGGTATAGTTTACTTGCACCTTAATGGATGGATCAACGGATGCCACACCAGCTCTAAATCCAGCTTCGAACCTTGTAATAACATCACTTTCCATGCCGCCGACAAATCCAACGTTTTTCGTTTTTGTTTCCATTGCAGCAGCAACCCCGGCAAGGAAGGCAGCCTCTTGTTCTTTAAACATAATGCTGACGACGTTGTCTTTTTCAACAACAGAATCAACGATACCAAAATGAACATTTTTACGTTGATCGGCAATTTCACCAATTGGTTTTTCCAATTTAAAACCGATACCGAAAATTAAATCAAAGTTACGACGAGCTAATGCATTTAAGTTCGATACATAGTCTGCATCTGATTTCGATTGCAAATAATCGTAACCGCCATCGCCTTTTTTAAGATTGTGTTCTTTACCAAAAGCCTGAATTCCTTCCCAAGCGGATTGGTTAAAGGATTTATCATCGACCCCACCAACATCGGTTACCATTGCAACGGAAAAGGACTCATCATCTTTACCGCCATCTTTGGCTCCTTGATTATTATTTCCTTCATCTTTTGAACCGCAGCCACTTAAAACAAGCCCTGAAAGAAGAAGGAGTGAAAAAAGAATAGAAAGTCTTTTTTTCTTCATGAGAAATCCCCCTTAAAAATTTTTAATAGAGCATTTTGTGAAAAAGGTTGCCTACCTTTATTCTATGAAAATTTTCCTATTTTATAAAAATTATTCTCGTAAAGCACCTTTTTCACATGCCGCTATTAACTAAGTTAAATATAGCACGAAATATTTAAAATAGGAATACGAACTTTAAATTTAACAAAAAAAACTTGTGAACAAAGTATGAAAACCTTATCATTTCGACTTTGTCAAGGTATAAAAAATCAATTTGATATTTTCTAAATGTTAACCTACAAGTAACTCACGAACATTTTTCCGAAAAAAACTGTATAGTATTCGATATTGTCATTTTTCAAAAAAATAGGGACCAGGGAAAGAGCCCCGGTTTTTCTATCATTTTAAGAAAATTTAAGATGTTTTCATGTCATCTTCACCCGGTTTTGCAATGAGCACCGCTCTCGGTTTACTTCCTTCATAAGGTCCTACGATTCCCCGTTTTTCCATTTCATCGATTAAACGTGCAGCTCTAGTATAACCAATTCGAAATCTTCTTTGCAGCATCGAGACGGAAGCGGTTTGCATTTCGGCAATTAATTGTACCGCCTCATCATATAATTCATCATCGACTGTTTCTTCTGTTTCAACAACTTCATCCGGAATCATCTCTTCTTGATATTGTGCCTTTTGCTGTGAAATAACAAAATTGACTACTTCCTCGACCTCTGAATCGGATAAAAACGCACCTTGAATCCGGATCGGTTTTGACTGACCAACCGGCAGGAATAACATATCCCCCCGCCCAAGAAGTTTTTCTGCCCCACCCATGTCCAAAATCGTTCTGGAATCGGTTTGTGAACTTACGGCAAATGCAATCCGGGAAGGGATATTTGCTTTAATAACACCGGTAATCACATCTACAGAAGGTCTTTGTGTAGCGATAATTAAATGGATGCCGGCTGCCCGAGCCATTTGAGCAAGTCTGGTGATGGCATCTTCCACATCCGACGATGCAACCATCATTAAGTCGGCAAGTTCATCAACAATAACGACAATAAATGGTAGGAGCGGTTGTTTTTCACCGGTTTCAAGATTATGACGGCGAATAAAATCATTATATCCTTCAATATTTCTTGTTCCGGTTTGGGAAAACAGTTCATATCTTCGTTCCATTTCATTTACTACTTTTTTCAATGCTTGGGCTGCTTTTTTCGGATTGGTAACGACCGGTGCCAGTAGATGCGGTACACCATTATACACATTTAATTCCACCATTTTTGGATCGATCATCATTAATTTGACTTCGTGGGGTTTTGTCCGCATTAAAATACTGGTAATAATTCCATTAACACACACACTTTTTCCTGAACCGGTTGCCCCGGCGATTAAAAGGTGCGGCATTTTATTTAATTCAGTCAGTACAGCTTCTCCGGTAATATCGCGGCCGAGACCAATCAATAATTTTTTATCGATTTGATCATAACTGCCTTCCAATACTTCTCTCAAAGATACTACTGCAATTTCTGAGTTAGGTACTTCTATACCAATTGCCGATTTACCGGGAATGGGGGCTTCCATGCGAATATCTTTAGCGGCAAGTGCCAGTGCAATATCATCTGTAAGTGAGATGATCTTACTTACTTTCACACCGATATCGGGATGAACCTCATATTTGGTAACTGCAGGCCCAATATGTACTTGGGTTACCCTCGCCTTAACCCCAAAACTTTGAAATGTCCGTTCCAATTTCGCAGCATTGGAATGAACAAATTCATATTCATTACTTTGATCCGTCTGTTTCGGTAATTTTAATAAGGACAATGGTGGTAATTGATAATCGACATTTTCCACCTCGGAAAAATTCATTGGAACTTGTGTTATCTCATCATCGTCATTTTCTTCAACAGCTGTTTTGTCATGGGTAACATCATCACGATATACTTTCTCGGCAAAATTAGAAATAATCGGCTCTTTTCCGGGTATTGTTTCATTAACTTGCTCATGTTTGTTGCTGACTTCCGAATGTTCGGGTTTCTTCATTCTTTGATTGGCCTGCTTTCTTTTTGGTTTCGACCGCCAGTTATTCACGTCATTTTTAACACTCTTCCACATGTCACTAAAGAAAGACATCATCTTTGAAAAAAACGTATGTAAAATGTCCCCGAATGATTTACCGGTAAGTAAAATAAATCCGATTATCATCGATATAAAGGCTATGATTTTTGCCCCTGTCTCCTCAAATAATAAAAAACAGACAGAAAATAAAAGAGCTCCAATCATCCCTCCGCCTAAATCCGTAGAACTTACTTCACCTCGTAAATCCATCCAATACAATTCCCAAGTATTTACAAGAACGCTAGGTTTATTAAAAGGCCCTTGACTGGAAAGCAATTCAAACAATTTTACATGGCTTAATAGGAGAACTGCTGCAAAAATTAAATAAGTACCAATTAATTTTCTATGAAAAAAGTTGGGCCAGCTTCGTTTCCAGATTAAATAACAGCTTAAAAAGATTCCCGATAAAGGTAAAATAATAAACCACTCGCCTGCTAAAAAACGGAAAAAACTTACCAGGCCAAGACCTACTAAACCCAGGTGTAAGATGGCAATAATAGATAAGGCCAAAATAATAAAAGCGCCCACTTCAAACTTAATTGTTTGTCTCAACTTCATTTGTCTTTTTGTCTTACGTTTTTTTCGTTTTACCATAAACCGTCACCTAAATCATAAAGATAGCAGCCTTTATTTGGCTGCTGCTTGTATTATTCTTATTATATCATAAGTAAGGGCAAGAATAATAGACACCGGCCTTTTTAATACGTTAAGAAAGTATAAATTTCCAGCAAAGAAGCGAATTCGACGTAGTGGGAAATTTTAAGAATTAAGTATAAGTGCATAAGGAAAGCTTCACTGGAATACATCGCAGCCGAAAAAATTTTATATTTTTTCGGTGAACTACGGCTTTGCCATCGCCTAAAGGCTCGGCAGTCGCCGAGTTTTCTTTATCGTTATAAGGATAAAAAAACGGGCGAAAAGCCGTTAAATACGTTTTATTGTCTGGCTGCGGGCGCTCTGCACTTTTCTTATTGCCAATAGGAAATCCTTGCTCCAGGATAAATGTCCGTTTGTAAATAATGATTCGGGTTTGTACTTAAAATTTGTTTTACTTGTAAATCCGTTTCATTCATTACTTCTACGATTAGCGGTATTCCGTTATAAACAACGAACTTGTCCCTAGTTTGGGAAGATTGTCCCTCCTGAAAAATTAATTCAGCCGGTATTAGTGTATGTAAAATCACTGGACAATCCCCTCCTCATTTTTCCGTTCTAATTCGATTAATTCATTTAATTTCGCCATTGCCTGTCCGATGCCTCCCACTTCATTGATCAATCCATACTCTACTGCATCTGTCCCAATCACATTGGTCCCTATATCACGAGTTAAATTTCCTTTGGCAAACATCAGATCTTTAAAGGTTTCCGCTTTTATTTTCGAATGTTTCGTAACAAAACTAACAACGCGATCTTGCATTTTATCCAAATATTCAAATGTTTGCGGAACACCAATGACAAGACCGGTCAAGCGAATCGGATGGATAGTCATCGTCGCTGTTTCAGCAATAAAACTGTAATCCGTACTTACAGCAATTGGTACACCTATTGAATGACCGCCACCCAATACAAGGGAAACGGTCGGTTTCGATAAGGATGCGAGCATTTCTGCAATGGCTAAACCGGCCTCTACATCTCCTCCAACTGTATTTAAAATAATCAGTAACCCCTCAATTTTTGGATTTTGTTCAATCGCAACAATTTGTGGAATGACATGTTCGTATTTCGTTGTTTTATTTTGCGGCGGCAGCTGTAAGTGCCCTTCTATTTGACCGACGATTGTTAAACAATGAATATTGGAATCATTGGACAAACTAGGGACATTCGTTTGTCCAAGTTGTTGAATTTTTTCCATCAATGGAGACATCGGTGCTTCTGTTTTTGGAATCTCCTTTTGCGGGTTCTCTTGTTCTTGATTGTACTTCATATTCATAAACGAAACTCCTTCCAATCGTGATACGTATAGTATGAACGACAATTACAATTTCATGCGAATTGAAAGACGTTCCGTTTCAATAATAAAGCGAAAATGACTGTTATACTTCCATAATGATTGGAATGATCATTGGTTTTCGTTTTGTTTTACTAAAAAGGTAACTATTTAATGATTCTCGCATTTCTTGTTTTATATTGGACCATTCAAAGTTATGGAGTTTTATGTTCTTTGTAACAATATCTTTTACCATTTTGGTTACCTGTCCCATTAATTCTTCTGATTCCCTAACATAAACAAAACCTCTTGAAATAATTTCAGGACCGGAGACAACTTTCTTTTCGTTCCTATTAATTGAGACAACAACAATTAAAATCCCATCTTGGGAGAGCACTTTTCGATCACGTAAAACGATATTGCCGACATCACCTACACCGCTGCCGTCAATTAATATATTACCGGCAGTGACACGACCGTTTTGCCTAATTTGGCCATTTTTTATTTCAATTACATCCCCTTTTTCCGGTATAAAAATACAATCACGATCAACGCCCATCTTCTCGGCAATATTCGCATGTGCTTTTAACATTCTATATTCACCGTGAATGGGGATAAAAAATTTCGGTCTCATTAAATTAATCATTAATTTCAATTCTTCTTCCCGACCGTGTCCACTTACATGCACTTTTGGACCGATAATGACATTGGCACCGGCTCGAAACAGCATATCAACCGTCCGGATTAAAAATATTTCGCCACCACGATGGGGAGAAGCTGCAATTAAAACCGTATCATTCTTTTCGATTTGGAGTAGTTTATGAGATCGTTTAACCATTTTTTGGAGTGCTTCCAACGGTTCACCTTGATGCCCGCTCATCAGAATCGCAATTTCATGGGGCTTATATTTTCCCATATCTTCATAGCGAATGATTAACTCTTCCTGGACCTCCAAATACCCTAACTGTTGTGTTATTTGAAACACATGCTGCAACGTCTTACCAACAATAACCACTTTTCTGCCGGATTGGAAACTGGCATTTAACAGTCGTTGGATGGCATTGACGGATGATGCATAGCACGCGAAAATAACCCGCCCCTCTGCTTTTTCAAAAACTTCTTCAACTGAATTTTCTACTTGTACTTCTGACGGGGTATAGCCGACTTTCTCAGCTTCCGTACTGTCGGAAAGTAAACAAAGAACCCCTTTTTCACCGATCTTCGCCATTTTGTTAATACTTGCACGGTATTGTTCAGTAGCACTTTGGTCAAATTTAAAATCACCGGTATAAACAATCGATCCGTTTTCCGTTTCAATTTGAATACCTACTGAATCAGGTATACTGTGATTCACCCGAAAAAAGGAAATATTGGCATGTGTAAATGAAAGACGAGTGTTCTCATCAATTTCACGGAATTCATATGGTAATCGACTATTTTTTTCTTGCAATTTCTCTTTCGTTAAAGCAAGTGTCAACTTTGTCCCAAATATTGGAACAGATAATTTGTCTAAAAAGTAAAGAAGTGCACCGGTATGATCTTCATGTCCATGGGATAAAAAGATGCCGCGTAATCGGGTTCGGTTTTCCAACAAGTAAGTAATATCCGGAATCACAATATCAATTCCAAACATTTCATCTTCGGGATACATTAAACCGGCATCGATAACAAATAAATCATCTTCCACCTCGATCACGTACATATTTTTACCAAGTTCTCCCACTCCACCTAAAGGAATGATTCTGATTTTTTGTGTTGTTTTGTTCAAATAAAACAGCCTCCTGTTAGTATATAATAAAATAAATAATTTTCAGCAATTAAACCAACCAAACTACCTTTTTGGATGATTACCACGAGAAATTTCAACTAAATTTCATTGAATCTTATGTATTCAAACGCAAAATATTGTACTTTGCTCGTTAGGTTTTTAAAATGGGGGGAATATATCAATTATGTATTTTTATCATAACTTTTTCATCGATTGTTTACAAATAACCCGATGAAAAAGTTATCCTGTCTTCATTCCACTGCAAAATTTTTTGGACTTATTTCATTTTATCATAGTTTACTGATTCCAATATGGATATAATAATCGGGACACCCGATTGTGAAGAGGTCCTAAGTTGGTTTTTGTTCATTGATCCAACTAAGAACTTTCACATGTATGGATGTCCCGTAATTTTAACATATTTTGATCGAATAAAATTGATTGTACCAAATAGTATATTTTCTAAAAAATTTATGCTTAGAATCAATATTTCTTCAAACTATACAGGTTGCACATGATCCTTTGTGAAAATGATTTAGAAAATCCTTTTTAGGTATTAATGATCAAGTGTCTTTAACAATTCTGCCAATTCATTCCGTTCCTTTTCTGTTAGTGGAACAAGAGGCAAACGGACGGAACCGACATTTAAACCTTTTAATTGTAATGCGGTTTTTACCGGAGCCGGACTAGGGGCGGCAAACAATCCTTTCATAATCGGCAAAAGTTTTTGATGCCATTTTGCTGCCTCTGTAACATTTCCCGAGAAAAACGCTTGAATCATTTGTTGCATTTCATTCCCAATGATATGCGCAGCAACAGAAACAACACCGACACCACCGATGGAAAGAGTCGGCAGCGCCAAACTGTCGTCCCCACAATATAAAACGAAATCATCCGGCGTATTTGCTGTGATTTGAGTCATTTGCACAAGATTTCCGCTCGCTTCTTTCACCGCTTTTATGTTTGGGACTTCGCTCAATCGGATGATTGTTTCCGGCTCAATATTAACTGATGAACGACCCGGAATATTATAAATCATAACCGGTAAACTCGTACTTTCGGCAATTGCCTTAAAATGCTGATACAAACCTTCTTGATTCGGCTTATTATAATAAGGAGCAACGAGTAAAATGGCATCGACACCAATGTCCTCGGCTTTTTTCGTTAATTCAATCGAGTCCCTTGTGTTATAGTTACCGGTCCCGGCGATAACAGGAACTCGTTTATCAACTACGTTTACAACATGTTTAAATAATGCCGCTTTTTCCTCAAAAGTCAAAGTCGGTGATTCACCGGTTGTACCTGAGATGACAAGCGAATCACTGCCATTTTTCAGCAAATATTCAACCAAATGTGATGTTTTTTGAAAATCAATATTCCCTTTTGCATCAAAAGGAGTAACCATCGCGGTAGATACTCGTCCAAAAATGCTCATTTTCTTCACTCCTTCATTTTGTTTATAAATGAGCTTTTTTCATCAATCGCCTCAACATCGATTTCGGCTTTTTCCAGTTGAAATGCATCATGAAGTGCATTGACCGCTTTTTTTAGATCATCTTGTTTTACTAATACCCAGATTGTTGTATAACTGTCGGCCGATTGTAAAATTCGAATCCCTTGATTTGATAATGCCGTTACGATTTTCGATGCAACACCAGGTACGCCGGTAATTCCTGCGCCAACGACCGACACCTTTGCACAATGTTTTTCTAAATATGGTTCATATCCTAATAATTCCAGAGTTGCTTTCGCTTTATCGGCCATATCGTCACTCACTGTATAGACGACATCATTCGGTGATATATTTATGAAATCTACCGAGATTTGCTCCGAAGCCATCGCCTTAAATACTTCTACCTGTAAATTAAATTGACCTTTTTTTGCAAATACTTTTATTTGCGTTACGTTGGAGACATGGGCGATTCCGGTGACTAATCTTTCCTTGATATCCGTTCCCCGTTTTATTTTTGATAACTTTGTAACCAATGTCCCTTTTGCATCTGAATAAGTGGAGCGCACACGAATTGGAACATCTGCTTGCATAGCGATTTCTACTGCTCGCGGATGAATGACTTTTGCCCCTTGATAGGCTAAATTGCTCACTTCATTATACGTAACAATATCTAGAGGGCGAGCCTTTTCAGTCAGTTTTGGATCAGCTGTCATGACTCCGGCTACATCTGTAAAAATATCGATCCAATCCGCTTGTAACGCTGCCCCCAATGCTGCTGCAGATGTATCACTACCACCGCGTCCAATCGTTGTCACATCGCCATTAACGGTTATTCCTTGAAATCCGGCAACCACAACGACATCATGAGATTCAAGTTCCTTTAATAACCGGGTCGTATCCATTTCGACAATTTTTGCATTTGTAAAATCATCGTTTGTACGGAATCCCGCTTGAGCCCCGGTTAATGAAGCAGCTTTGATCCCGTTTTCCAGCAACATTTCTGTAAAAACTACTGACGAGATTACTTCTCCACATGACATAAGGATATCTTGTTCGCGCTTTGATACTTTTGTATTTGAACCGCCGACAAGGGAGAGCAAAGTATCTGTTGCATAAGGGTCGCCCATTCTTCCCATGGCGGAAACAACGACAACCGATTTATATCCCTCTTCAATTACTTTTTTTATATGTTTTAATGCATGCAAACGGTTTTCTTCTGTTCGTACAGAGGTACCGCCAAATTTTTGTACGATAATTTTTCTCATATAACACCTCAACCAAAATAAAAGTTTTGCCAAAAGTCGTATTTAATTATTCCATCTAAACGGTGAGTTAAGACCCCCACCTCAAGATTTTGAGATTACAATAAAGATAGGTGGGGATGAGGAAAACTCCACTGATGGAAGTTTCACTTTATCCCGCACAAACGGTCACTAAATCTTCCTCTTAAGTCTTAAGTAAAATCAAAGATGTAAAGAGGAAGATAAGTTCCCGTAAGTGCCCGATTGGTTCAACTAACCATCAGCGGGAAGAATCCCACTGATGGAAGTTTCACTTTATCCCGCACAAACGGTCACTAAATCTTCCTCTTAAGTCTTAAGTAAAATCAAAGATGTAAAGAGGAAGATAAGTTCCCGTAAGTGCCCGATTGGTTCAACTAACCATCAGCGGGAAGAATCCCACTGATGGAAGTTTCACTTTATTATTTATTAAGCAGACCGAGTCTTATTAAACTTTCGGCAATTTGCACAGAATTCCATGCCGCTCCTTTTAATAAATTGTCGGAAACAACCCACATGTGAAAGCCATTTTTTTCATCTAAGTCTTTACGAATCCGACCGACAAACACATCACGTTGACCGACAGCGTTCGTTGCCAACGGATAAATTTGCTCACTCGGATTATCCTCCAGAACAATCCCCGGGGCAGTGGATAAAAGATTTCTAATTTCTAAAGTACTTACGTGATCTGTTTCAACTTCAAAATAAACCGATTCGGAATGTCCGGACGCTACCGGAATACGGACACAAGTAGCTGCTACTTTGAGTTCGGGCATATGCATAATTTTTTTCGTTTCATTAATCATTTTCATTTCTTCAAAAGTAAAACCGTTATCTTGGAAAACATCAATTTGCGGAATAGCATTAAAAGCAATTTGATAATGTTTTTTATCATTTTTTACAGGCAGAATCTTTGCTTGAGCTTCTTTATTATCTAAAACATCTTTTGTTTGACTGTACAATTCTTGAACAGCTTGGTTACCTGCACCGCTTACTGCTTGGTAAGTTGAGACAATGACTCTATTTAAACCGAATTTTTGGCGAATCGGTTCCAAAGCGACTACCATTTGGATCGTCGAACAGTTTGGATTTGCAATAATTCCTTGGTGTTTTTGCAAGTCTTCTTCATTTACTTCAGGTACAACCAATGGTACATCCGGATCCATTCGGAATGCACTTGTATTATCAACGACAATTGCTCCTCTCTTCACAGCTTCCGGAGCCAATTGTTTCGAAACACTTCCACCCGCAGAAAATAAAGCAATATCTACACCTTCAAAACTTTCCGGTTTTGCTTCCTGAACAGTTATTGTTTCACCTTTAAATTGAACTGTTTTTCCTGCAGAACGAGCTGAGGATAGTAAAGTTAATTTTGATATTGGAAAATCCCTTTCTATCAATGTTTTAATCATTTGTTCGCCTACTGCACCGGTGGCTCCAACAACTGCAACATGATAACGATTATTTGCCATTTGTTTTTCCCCTTCCACTCTTGACCATTTCATTTTATCGTTTTAAAAAAAGGGAATCGAATATAGCCTAATTCGATTTCCCATCACACGTCACAACGTGTTAACCTGATTTATCCTTTATTTTATCATACTCCAGGAAATTATGGATAATTTTTTTGTTTTAAAAATATATTGGAAGTGGACAATTGATAATTTATCTTAACATATTGTTGCTTCAATTGAAATACGTCTATTTTTTATACCGTTCAATTAATACCGGTTGAATTTGTTTATGTTCTAAAGCAGCTTCTACCGTTTCAAGCAGTAGAGTCATGTCAGCAACCATTGATTTCGGTTTATTATAGGGATCATCTTGGCCAAATGGAATAAAGTATATATCCTTTGCCGCGATGAGTCGCATCAGGTTTACACCATTCAGACCAAGCGCATCATTCGTTGAGATTCCAAGTACGACCGGTCGGTGATTTCTCATGGTTGCCTTTGCAGCCATTAACACCGGAGAATCTGTTAATGCGTTTGCCATTTTACTTATCGAGTTTCCCGTCATAGGTGCTATGACCATGCAATCGAGGGGATAGGTTGGCCCAAGCGGCTCTGCGTCGACAATATTATCAATGACTTTATTACCGGTTGCTCTTTCAATTTTTTCAATCCACTCTTCTCCGGATCCAAATCTGGTCGTTGTATTTTTTACCGTCCAGGTAACGATCGGTACGACTTCTGCACCATTTTCTACTAATTTAACAATTTCCGGTAAAACTTGATCATACGTACAGTGGGATGCAGTTAATCCAAAACCGATTCTTTTTCCTTCTACTTTCATTTTACGTTCCCCTTTCTTTTTAATAAATCATCATGTAATAACTCGACGAGAACATTGGCCAAAATTTGTCCGGCTGTCTTCGGGGCAACAATACCCGGCAAACTCGGGGTTAAAATAGCCTTAATCCCCCGTTTTTCTGCATAGCGAAAATCCGTTCCTCCCGGTTTGGAAGCTATATCGATAATCAGTGTGTGATGAGGCATTTTTGAAATGACATTTGCGGTTACGACTAAGTGAGGGATTGTATTGATGACAATATCTGCATCTTTTACAAATTCTTCAAGATCGTTAAGACGGAAAGAATCCAAACCCATTTCTTCGATTCGAGCAATATGTTCTGCGTTCCTGGCACCTACTTTTAATTTTGCTCCAAGTCCATGAAAAACTCTGGAGATCGTCATTCCATTGCGCCCGAAACCGAGAACAACCGTCTTGGAACCGTGAATGGTAAAGTCAGTATTTTGAATGACGAGCATAATGATACCTTCTACCGTCGGAATCGAGTTATAGATGGCTACATCATTACGGTCAAATATTAATTCTAATTTTCTTCCTGCCTTTTGTGTGATTTTCGTCAAATAAGTATTCGTAATCCCGGAATAAATGGTACAATGCGGTGGTGTTTTGCTTATTTTATTTTCGTCTATGCGAATATGTTCATTAGAAAAGATGGTATCGATTTCCCCATCTAAACTTGTACCTGCGACAGGTAATATAATTGCATCTATCTCCTGCCAATTTATCTCATCAATTTTTTCTTTAACAGCTCCTGTAAAAGAATGATCCAGTTGTTCGTAACCAACCAAAGATATCTTCGCACCCAGTTCGCTTAATTTTCGGATGACCTCAATTTGTCTAGCGTCACCACCCATAATCACTATGTGCAAACCTGTTAACATGAAGTATTTTCACCTTCTTCGTTACAATTTCCAAGAACCATGACACCAAATTCTTTATTATCATATGATGTCTTTTATCTATGTGTGTGTTGGAAATTTTTCCTTTCTAATTTTATAAAAAAAAAGCAACCGATTTTACTCGATTGCTTATTGCTAATTTTTAATCTTCATATTCTTCATCCGGGAAATCAATGATAATCATATCTGTCCCGATTTTTTTTATATATTTCCAGGGGACACGAATTTCTCCTTGTGCCTTACGAAATTGAAACCATTTTCCTGTTGGAATGATTAAAGCGACTATCTGCCCGGTTTGTTCATTGATTTCCAAGTCGGTTTGACCGAGGACACCTAATCTCTCGGCTTTTTTTACGTCAACGATTTCCTTACCTCCCAATTCACTCAAGCGCAATTCATTCACCCTTTCCTGTCCTTCTTTTTATAATGTATTAGCAGTTCTATTATTTTAGAAGAGCAGGACAAGCAGGAATGTGATTTTGTCTTTAAAAGCTGACAAGATGAATATTGAATCATTTACAGCAATTGTGGTATTTTTCCATCCGGGCTAATCAAGGCAACTGAGGCTTTTTCAGTAAAAATTTCCTTTATCATTCGATCGACATCCTCTTTTTGCACTGCATCGATCATATCAATAATTTCATCCAAAGTCTGATGTTTTCTTAATAACAATTCATTTTTCCCATTTCGACTCATGCGACTGTTGGTACCTTCTAAGCCGAGCATTAAGTTCCCTTTCAGCTGTTCTTTGCTGTTGGTTAATTCTTTTTCAGAAATCCCTTCTTTTACGAACAAGTGTAGCGTTTCTTGAATAGTTTCATATAAACTATCCAATTGATTTGCTCCGGTTCCTCCATATATGGCTAAATATCCACTGTCCTCGAACGCTGTGTGATAAGAATACACAGAGTAGGCCAAGCCTCTTTTTTCACGTACTTCTTGAAAAAGTCTGCTGCTCATGCTTCCACCAAGAACATTGTTGGCAATAATTACCGAATAGATATCTTTATGACCAAACGGAAGGCCTTGAAAACCTATACATAGATGAGCCTGTTCCGTTTCTTTTTTTCGCGCAAGTTTTTCTTGATAAAAAGACGGTTTTTCGATCCGGAATTGTTCTTTCCCACCTTCATAATGTCCAAAGCGTGCTTCAACATCATTAATAAATATTTCATTAATATTCCCGGCAATAGAGACGACAACATTTTCCGGTCTGTATGCATGATGCATATACTGCCTTAATGTGTCTCCGGAAAATGTTTGCAATGTTTCTTCTATACCTAATATCGGATAACCTAAGGGATGATTACCGTAAATAGCTTTGCTTAATAAATCATGGACAATATCATCCGGCGTATCTTCGTACATTTTAATTTCTTCCAAGACAACGCCTTTTTCTTTCGCAATTTCATTTTCATCAAATACCGAATGAAAGAACATGTCTGCCAATAAGTCTAATGCTACTTTCGTATGGGTGTCTAATACTTTGGCATAATAACAAGTATATTCTTTTGAAGTGAACGCATTAACTTGTCCGCCGATCCGATCGAAGGACTCAGCAATCTCTTGTGCCGAACGATTTTCTGTTCCTTTAAAAAACATATGTTCAAGGAAATGTGAAATACCGTTTTGCTCTCTTGTTTCGTACCGTGAACCGGTTTTTACCCAAATCCCAATGGCCACAGACCGGACTGTCGGTATTTCTTCAAGTACAATCCGAACGCCATTTTGACAAGTATATTTTTTTATCAAGTAAGTTCCTCCTAATTCAGAGCTATTCTATATTTATTATTACTTCTTCAATAATTTTTATTAATCAAACCCGTGAGTAAAAATTATAAATGAACTTTTTATCAACGATGAATATATGTATTTGATTGCTACATATATCAACTGCCCGATTCACTTGTTCTGTAGTTCAACCGTTTTTCATCAAGCAGGTTAGAAACCGTTCCGATCTTGTACCCTTTTTCGTTTATTTCAGTTAACAACTTCTCAAGAGACGCATCCGTTGAACGGGTCGGGTGAGCCAAAATGATTGCACCGTTATGCATTTGTTTTAGAACACGGTTTAACAAAGTAGAAACCGGGGGATCTCGCCAGTCGATCGTGTCCACCGTCCACATAATTGTTTTCATATTCATATCATTTGCGATTTCGATCGTTTTATTATGATAACTTCCACTCGGCGGGGCAAAAAGTGCAGGTGTTTTACCAGTTGTCGCACGAATGATTTCATTCGTATCTGCCAATTCCTTTTTGGTTCGGTCATTGCTTAATGTTTTCATATCCGGATGGCTGTAAGAATGATTCCCGATCTCATGGCCACCTTCATCAATCATTTTGACTAGGTCGGGATTTTCCTTGGCCCAACGTCCTTCAAGAAAAAATGTGGCTTGAACATTATGTTTCTTCAACGTAGCCAATATGGAAGATAAATATTCATTGCCCCACGCAACATTAATTGTCAAAGCGATCATTGGTTTGTCAGGGTGTCCGCGGTAGATTGGTGCAGGTGGCAAATCTTCTAAATGAACTTTAGGCGAGACTTGTTTAAATATAAGTTTATTTTCATCAAAGACACCATCTTCTTTCATTTTATCATAGGAAGCATCTATATCAACTTTCAAGCCATTATAACCTGGCATTTTTTTCCATACCCGATCAATTTTCGCATCTTGAGGTGGAACTTCATATTGCGCTGATTTTTCTTCAATTTCAATCAATAAAGCATCTTTTACTGAAGACACAGTCATAGCGTCAGAACGTAATTTTTCCACATATGCATCGGATAAAGGATTTTTCACGATTAAAAAAGATAAAAAGCCGATGATAATGAATGCCGAAAGCTTCTGGTATGTGTATTTTCCCATACTTCATCCCCCCTATCCAATCGTATGAATGGATAGGACAAGATAGAACGTTGGGAAGGATAAAATATTTGATAAATGAAAAATGGACCTACTCACTTGAGAAAGTCCAGTCTTAAAATATAACAGAGGAAATGAAGTTAAATCAACTTAAGGTTCATTTCCATCAATTAAAGATTATTTTTGCTTTTGTTCACGTAAGGCAGCTTTTCGTGACAGATTAATTCTTCCATGTTTATCAATTTCGGTAACCTTCACAAGGATTTCATCATCAATTTTGACAACATCCTCTACTTTACCGACTCGTTCTTCGGCAAGTTCAGAAATATGAACAAGTCCATCTTTTCCATTTAAAATTTCAACAAATGCCCCAAATTTTTCAATCCTTTTAACTTTACCCAAATAAATTTTCCCTACTTCTACTTCTTGGACAATATTTTCAATGATTTTTTGGGCTTTTTCATTCATTTCCTGATCACTGGAGGCAATATAAACGGTACCGTCTTGTTCAATATCAATTTTAACGCCTGTTTCTTCGATGATTTTTTTCACTTGTTTCCCGCTTGGTCCGATCACATCACCAATTTTTTCAGGATTAATCTTTATGGATAGAATTTTCGGTGCAAATTTTGATAATTGTTTACGAGGCTCGCTTATTGTTGATAACATATGTTCCAAAATTTGCATCCGGCCTTTTTTCGCTTGTTGCAGCGCCTCTTCTAAAATTTCACGGGAAAGACCTTCAATTTTAATATCCATTTGTAAGGCAGTTACACCTTTGGAAGTTCCTGCAACTTTAAAGTCCATATCGCCGAGATGATCTTCCATTCCTTGGATGTCAGTTAAAATTGTATAATGTTCGCCCGATTTAACCAGTCCCATCGCAATACCGGCAACCGGTGCCTTAATTGGAACCCCTGCATCCATCAATGCTAAAGTAGAACCGCAAATACTTGCTTGGGACGTAGAACCATTGGATTCTAATACTTCAGAAACAAGTCGAATGGTGTAAGGAAATTCCTTCTCGGATGGAATAACCGGTTCTAAAGCACGTTCGCCTAAAGCACCATGTCCAATTTCTCGGCGTCCAGGTCCACCCATTCGTCCGGTTTCCCCGACTGAAAACGGCGGAAAATTATAATGATGCATAAAACGTTTTGATTCTTCTAACCCTAATCCGTCTAAAACTTGGACATCCCCTAATGCACCAAGCGTACAAACACTCAATGCTTGTGTTTGACCGCGAGTAAATAAACCGGATCCGTGGGCTCTTGGTAATAAGCTGACCGCTGATGATAATGGACGGATTTCATCAATTTTTCGGCCATCCGGACGAATTTTTTCAACGGTAATCAACCGTCTAACTTCTTCTTTAACAATTTTATCAAGAACGGATTTTACTTGTTTTAATGTTTCTTCGTCCGCTTCTTCACTTTCATATTTCGCTAAAACTTCATTTTTCACAGCTTCGATAGCATCTTCCCGTGCATGTTTTTCGGGAACTTGGATCGCCTGAATCATTTCTTTTTCACAAAGACTCTTTACGGCAGTTTCAATTTCCTGATCAATTTCAAATAAAACAACATCCATTTTTTCTTTTCCGACTTCAGCCATGATTTGCTCTTGGAATGCAATTAGTCGCTTAATTTCTTCGTGACCAAACATGATTGCTTCCAACATAATTTCTTCAGGTACCTCATTAGCACCTGCTTCAACCATATTAATGGCATCCTTTGTACCTGCAACAGTTAAATGAATATCGCTTTTTTCAGCTTGTTCAACGGTCGGGTTAATGATAAACTCACCATCGACTCTGCCGACTACAACACCTGCTATCGGGCCTTGAAACGGAATATCGGATATTGAAAGTGCAATTGACGACCCGACCATGGCAGCCATTTCAGTCGAACAATCTTGATCAACACTCATGACAACACTGACCACTTGAACTTCATTTCGAAAACCATCGGGGAAGAGCGGTCGAATCGGTCTGTCAATCAGACGGCTGGAGAGAATCGCATGTTCACTCGGTCTCCCTTCCCTTTTTATAAATCCCCCCGGTATTTTCCCTACTGCATACAGTCGCTCTTCATAATTTACAGTTAAAGGGAAAAAGTCTACAGTTTTCGGATCTTTCGATGCAGTCGCTGTGCAAAGAACTGCACTTTCTCCATATCGGACTAGACAGGCACCGTTCGCTTGTTTCGCTAATTGACCAATTTCAATTGTAAGCGGTCTGCCCCCCCAATTATAGGAGAATGTATGTTTCTCACTTTCCATAAATGAACTCCTTTCATTATTTTTATTTTGAAACGTCTTGTTATGTATTGTTAACAAAACTCCAATTGACATAATCGTCAGTTTCTGGAACAACAGTTACGATATTTGGGATATTTGTATCCTAATAAAAAAGCGGGATTATCCCGCTTTTTTCTATCGGCGCAAACCTAATTTGTTGATCAACTCACGGTAACGTTGTACATCATTATTTCGCAAGTAAGCTAACAGGTTACGACGTTTTCCTACCATTTTCATCAAACCGCGACGAGAATGATGGTCTTTCTTATGCGTTTTTAAATGCTCATTCAACAAGTTAATTTTTTCAGTAAGAATGGCAATTTGAACTTCCGGTGATCCGGTATCATTTTCATGCGTTTTGAATTCCGCAATAATTTCATTTTTGCGTTCTTGTGTCAATGCCATTATATTCACCTCCATATTTTTCTCATCCCCTTTGCTGAGCGAGCGTCGGAGTTATCGGCATGCCAAGCAAAGGTTCGTATCGTACGGTATATAGAATACTACTTTTTATTCAAAAATGCAAGCAACTCTATCCATTCTTCCATTCTTCCATTCCGAAATGACTATTTTTGTAAAAAAGAAGGATCTTCCATTCCGAAATGACTATTTTTGTAAAAAAGAAGGAGAAAGCAAAGCATATTGTTTATTAAAGTATTCAATCGCATCTTGTTTATCTTTTCCGATTTGTTTAACAAGTTCATCTATCACATCAAACTTTAATTCATCTCTCAACCGTTTACGCCATTCAAGAATAATCGGCTTTCCATATATATCTCTGTCAAAGTCAATTAAATGAACTTCAATAAAACGCTCCGTTTGTTGTTCATTAAAAGTCGGATTGTAGCCGATACTTGCGACGCCTTCTTCCCATTTTCCATCTACTAATAAGCGGACAATATAAACACCGTTCACCGGAAGTATATATCGTTCATGAATCATGAGATTGGCGGTTGGAAAACCTAATTGTTTTCCCCGTTTTTTCCCGTGAATAACAAACCCGCAAACTGAATAAAATCTCCCTAAATAGTCAGGCACTTCATCGACATGACCTTTTTGGATTAAATCCCGGATAAGCGTGGAACTGATTTTTAAATCATTTTTTGCTACCTTACCAATCGTTTGATGTGAAAAGCGGCCCTTACTATATGTTTCTATATTATCCATTGTCCCTTTTCCGAATTTACCATATGTATAATCAAATCCGGCGACTAAATGCTGGACATTCAATTGAATAATATAATTATTAATAAATTCTTCCGGAGAGAAATTAGCTAATGTTCTTGTAAAAGGGACAATAAATAAATAATCAAATCCGAGTTGTTCAATTAATTGAATTTTATCATTGAGCAAAGTAATATATTTGACTTCTTCAGGATTATCCCCAAGGACGGCTTTTGGTGAAGGGTCAAATGTCATCACACCGCTTTTTAAACCTTTTTCTTCTGCCGTCGATTTTGCCGTTAACATGACCGTTCGGTGGCCAATATGTACACCGTCAAAATAACCGATTGCCAATGACAGTGGTGGTAATGATTCTTTTTTTAAATTATTGGGTATTTGTAGTCGTATGATTTCCACTGATGAACTCACCTTTCGTTTCAATTCCCTACGAAAACACGATCAGGCTTCAAGATCCCTTGCTTAGTTGGATGGTGTTTATAAATGGCTAATATTTTCCCCTTGTAATAAACAGCAATAGGACCAAGGGTATAAAGTAAATGATCAGGTATAGGAATAAGTGCACCATTTTTTACTCTATTAGCTAATGTATCATGAATTTCATATTTCGGCAATTGAAACAAAACAGATTCAATCGGTAAAAAGATTTCGTTCGTTAATCCTTTGGTAATTTTCTCTTCAATTTGTTCAAATGTTAAACATTGCTCCTGTTCTATTCCACCGGCTGATGTTCGAACAAGTTTTGACATATGGGCAGGATAACCTAACAATTCCCCGATCATCACAGCCAAAGTGCGTATATACGTTCCTTTACTGCATTTTACATGGACGGAAAAGCGGATGAATTCCCCGTTAAATATTTCGTTATCATCCAGCAGCTCCAATGCATAGATGGTAACAGTCCGTTCAGGTCTTTCTATCTCTATTCCTTCCCGAGCATATTCATATAATCTTTTCCCATTGACTTTTACTGCTGAATACATCGGTGGTATTTGGGTAATCTCCCCGGTAAGTTGTTTTAAAGCTTTCAAAATTTCATCTCTTGTAATTGGCTGTTTGACGGGCTTCGTTTGTACGATGTCTCCGTCACTGTCTTCTGTCGTTGTTGAGATGCCAATCGTTATTTCTGCTTGATAACATTTTCCAAAATTTGTTACATATTGAACAATTTTAGTTGCTTCTCCTACACATATTGGCAGTACACCGGTCACATTTGGATCGAGCGTACCACTATGTCCAACTTTTTTTGTACTTACTAATTTCCTGATTTTTATTACACAATCATGTGAGGTCATGCCTTTTGGTTTCCATAACGGAATAACGCCATTCATTTTTTCACCTGACTTTCTCCTAAGGAAAACGAAGGGCAATCCAAAAAGTTTCTGTTTTCGTATGAAAAGATATCGTTTCGCTAATTATCTCTTTATACAAAATAACGGAAATGAAACTTTGGATAGCCCTCTAAAACAAATTATTCTTCACCTTGAACTTCATCTTTATGAAGTTGATGGATCAATGTTTCGATATGATTTCCATAATCAATTGATTCATCAAATTCGAATAGGATTTCCGGTGTTTTTCTTAAACGGATGCGTCGACCAATCTCAGAACGGATAAAACCTTTTGCCTTTGTTAATCCAATGAGTGACTCTTCTTTCTGTTTATCATCGCCCAAAACAGAAATAAATACTTTTGCCTGTTGAAGGTCGCCTGTCACTTCTACATCCGTTACAGTAACAAATCCGACTCGCGGATCTTTAATTTTCCGGCTAATTATTTCACTCAGTTCTTTTTTCATCTGTTCGCCAACTTGTTTTGCACGTATGTTCAAGTTTATCACCTCTAGTTTAAAACCATTCAAAAACTGTTTCGGTTCTTTCAATTTCCGGAAATGAATCTATGAGTGCTAATCCTTTTTGCAATTCCTGTTCAGCAACGGTTCTTGATGAGCCAACAGTTACTAAAACCAATTTCGTCCTTTGCCATACATTTTGTTGATCCACTTCTGCAATGGCAATATTATAACGGTTTTGAATTCGTGCAATGATTTTCTTTAGTACTGAACGTTTTTCTTTTAAAGATTGGGCATCATAGATTATGCACTCAACTGAAGCCGAAAGTATCATTTCGCATTAATTTCCTCCATGATATACGCTTCAATTATATCGCCTTCTTTAATATCATTGAAGTTTTTTATAGTAATCCCGCATTCATATCCCTGACTGACTTCCTTCACATCATCTTTGAATCGTTTCAGCGAGTCTATTTCACCTTCAAAAATGACAATTCCGTTGCGAATTAGCCGAACAGAGCTATCTCTTGTCACTTTGCCGTCTGTTACATAAGAACCGGCAATTGTACCAACTTTTGAAACTTTAAATGTTGTCCGCACTTCAGCTTGGCCGATTACTTTCTCTTGATATTCCGGATCCAATAAACCTTTCATTGCTTGTTCAATTTCATCAATAACCTTATAGATGATCCGGTGTAAGCGAATGTCGACCTTTTCTTCTTCTGCCATTCGTTTTGCATTTGGATTTGGTCTGACATTGAAGCCGACAATAATGGCATTCGATGCTGTGGCCAAGATAATATCTGATTCGGTGATTGCCCCGACGCCGGTATGAATAATGTTTACTTTTGCGCCTTCCACATCGATTTTTTGTAAAGAAGCAACTAATGCTTCGGCTGATCCTTGAACATCAGCTTTAACGATAATGTTCAGTTCTTTCAATTCACCTTGTTTCATTTGTTCAAATAATTTATCAAGGCTTACCCGTGCTGTCTCATTTCTCGTTTCCTGCAGTGCTTTTTGGCTGCGTGCTTCGCCAACTTGACGAGCGGTTTTTTCATCCTCTAATACGACAAATCGATCGCCCGCTTGAGGAACTTCATTTAAGCCGGTAATCTCGACAGCTGACGATGGACCTGCTTCTTTTACCCGTCGACCGCGGTCATTAACCATAGCCCGAACACGTCCATACGTATTGCCGACAACAATCGGATCGCCGATTTTCAAGGTTCCGTTTTGAACAAGCAGTGTTGCGACTGAACCTCTTCCTTTATCAAGTTTTGCTTCAATGACGGTTCCGTATGCATTCCGATTCGGGTTTGCCTTCAATTCTTCCATTTCACTGACAAGCAGAATCATTTCCAACAATTGATCAATTCCCTTACCGGTTAAAGCTGAGATCGGAACAAAAATCGTATCCCCGCCCCAATCTTCGGCAATCAATCCATATTCCGATAATTCTTGCATGACCCGTTCCGGATTGGCATCCGGCTTATCAATTTTGTTGACTGCAACAATGATCGGAACATCCGCAGCTTTGGCATGGTTAATGGCTTCGACCGTTTGCGGCATGACACCATCATCCGCTGCAACAACCAAAATAGTGATATCGGTCACTTGAGCCCCACGTGCCCGCATCGTTGTAAATGCAGCATGCCCGGGCGTATCAAGGAAAGTAATTTTTTTCCGGTTAATTTCTACTTGATAGGCACCGATATGTTGCGTAATGCCACCTGCTTCACCTTGGGTAACCTTTGTATGACGGATTGAGTCAAGTAAAGTCGTTTTGCCGTGGTCAACATGACCCATAATCGTTACAACAGGAGGACGTTCGCTTAAATTTTCCGGACTATCCTCTGTAATAAAAGATTCTAAATCGGATATATCGACGCTGGCTTTTTCCTCGACTTCCACACCATATTCACTTGTAATCAACTCAATGGCATCTTTATCTAATTCTTGGTTAATTGTGGCAATAACTCCAAGCATAAATAGTTTTTTTATGATTTCAGATGGTTCCCGGTGCAATTTTTTCGCCAATTCCGCAACTGTGAGTGTATCTGTGTATGAAATCTTTTTAGGAAGTTCCTTTTCTTTTCTCACAGGTGGAGTTTGGACCGGTGGACTACTCTTTTTCTTTTGTCCCGATTTCGCCTTGTTTTTATTCCGATTAAAAGCTTTGCTTTCTTTTGATCGAAACTCTTGGTCGTATTTTTTCCCCTCCTTATTTTTAGGAGGTGTTTTTACTTTGACCCTGTTAGGAATAGCAACATCATCCAATACTTCTTCATCTGCAATTACTGGAGTTGGCACCTTTTTTGCAGTTGGTTTTATTTTTGCTTGGGTTGTTTTTTTATTTGAATTTTGTGAACGATTTTTATTCGATTGGGTGCCACCCTTTGATTTTTGTTTATTTTCCCCTGTTTGTGGATTGTTTCTATTAGTCTGTTTATTTTCTGATTGTTTATTTGTCATAGGCTCTTTCGTTGATTGTGACATTCCTTTCCCAAAAGTTTCATCTAATTGTTTTATGGCACTCGTTTCAATTGTTGTCATATGGTTGGACACTTCTATATTTAGTTCTTTCAATTTTTCAATAACGGCTTTACTTGTAACATTGTTTTTCTTTGCATATTCATATACACGCATTTTCGTCATTGTTTCACCCCCACTGAATTTGATCAAGCTCACTTTGTAACTTTTCGGAAAATCCGGTATCCGTCACTGCGACGACAACCCGTGCCTCTTTACCGATCGACTTTCCTAATGTATAACGGTCAGAAACCAATTTAACTGGTACGTGATAGAATGCAGACTTATCGATAATTGACTTCTTAGTATTTTTTCCGGCGTCTTGTGCCAATAAAACCAGTTTGACGCGATTTTTTTGAATTTCCTTTATCACTAGTTCTTCACCCGTAACCAATTTCCCGGCTCGATTTGCCAACCCGAGCAGTGATTGCCATTTTTCTTGCTTCATGATTTCGAAGTGTTCTCCTTTTCAATAAACGCCAAGATTTCATCATAAAAATTTTCATCAATTTCTGTTTCTAAATGATGTTTTAAAATATTTTTTTTCTTAGCCAGAAGGACAGCTTCTTTATTTTTGGACAAATATGCACCACGCCCGTTTTTCTTTCCGGTTGGATCAATCGAGACTTCTCCCTCTTTGGAACGGACGATCCGGAGCAACTCCTTTTTCGGATACATTTCCCCGGTGGCCACGCATTTACGCATCGGTATCTTTCTCGGTTTGTTCATGTTCCATCACCTCTCCGTTTTCTTCAAGTTCGGCAAAGTCATGAGCATCCCCTTGTGCAACCGGATGTTCCTCCTCCACTCTTTGGTCCTCTTCACTTATGACTGTATCTTCATCATTGAATGTTAAGTTTGGAGAAAATAGCGGTTCTTCTCGAGGATATATACCTAGTTCTCTCGCATCTGATTCACTTTTAATATCAATTTTCCAATTGGTTAATTTTGCAGCAAGCCTTGCATTTTGACCGCGTTTACCAATTGCTAATGAAAGCTGGTAATCTGGGACAATGACAACGGTTGACTTTTCCTCTTCATTTACAATGACATCTAAAACTTTCGAAGGACTAAGTGCATTGGCGACAAATTCAACCGGATCCTTTGAAAATTTCACAATATCTATTTTTTCCCCGTTTAACTCATCTACCACCGCCTGTACACGGGAACCTTTTGGTCCGACACATGAACCGACCGGGTCGACATCCGGATTATCTGACCAGACGGATACTTTTGAGCGGTCACCTGCTTCTCTTGCTACCGATTTTATTTCGACAATACCTTCGTATATTTCCGGAACTTCAAGTTCAAACAATCTTTTTAATAAATTCGGATGTGATCTGGAAATAAAAATTTGTGGTCCTTTCGTTGTTTTTTCCACTTTCGTAATATAAACTTTCATTCGGTCATTATGATTGTATTGTTCATTTTGCATTTGCTCATGCACCGGTAATAATGCTTCTGTTTTTCCTAGACTTACATAGACATACCGATTATCTTTTCTTTGCACAATCCCCGTCATAATATCATCTTCACGGTCGACAAATTCTTCGTAAATGATTCCCCGTTCAGCCTCACGGACCCTTTGTGTGACGACTTGTTTGGCTGTTTGAGCTGCAATCCGGCCAAATTCTTTTGGCGTTACTTCGATTTCAACTATATCCCCAATTTCGTAATTCGGGTTGATTTTTCTAGCTTCTTCTATGGCAATTTCTAATCTTGAATCAAATACTTCATCCACGACTTCTTTGCGAGCATACACATGCATCGTTCCGGTGGTTAAATTAAAATCTGTCCGTACATTTTGTGCTTGATTGAAATTTCTTTTATAAGCAGAAACAAGTGCAGCTTCTATTGCCTCGACAATGACATCTCGGGAAATTCCTTTTTCTTTTTCCAGTCGGTCCAAGGCGTCTAAAAGTTCACTACTCATTACAATATCCCCCTTTTATGTATTTTTCTTTTTCAAATCAATATCGCCTGAAAAACTGTGGATTGTTTTTTGCCTGCACCGATGCTACTCGCGCTTTTCTTTCTAAAATACAACAGCCAGTCTTGCTTGGGCAATTTTATTATATGGGATTTGTATTACTTTACTTTTTGTTTTGACCCGCACTTCAATGGTAACATTCGTACCGTCAAATTCTTGTAAAATCCCTTCAAAGATTTTTTCACCGTCAATCGGTTCATATGTTTTGATATGGACATTTTTCCCGATTGCCTTTTCAAAATCCGCTTGTTTCTTCAATGGACGCTCTGCTCCTGGTGAAGAAACTTCTAAATAGTAATTATGAGGAATCGGATCAATTTCATCCAGTTTTTCACTTAATTTTTCACTAACCATTCCGCATTCTTCAATATCGACGCCATTCTCTTTATCAATATACAGTCGCAGATACCAGTTTTTGCCTTCTTTAACATATTCAACATCGACAATTTCCAAGCCTAATTCTTGAACAATTGGCCATGCAATTTTTTCGACTGTTTCCGTTACTTTGCTCATATTTTCCCTCCTCTTTAGGAAATTTAAATGTAACAAATGTAAAGGTAATTTTTATTATGCGTAGAAAATGAAAAAGTTGACTAACCGTTTTAAATTATCGTTTCCATGTTTTTTATAATTTTGTTTTTTGATAAACCTTTTTACAAACAGGAAAGAGTGAGGAACTCCCCACTCTTTAGATTCAAGAGATTAAAGTTAGTATTGCCAATAAAAATATATCATAATCCAAACCATTTTGCAATTGTCCCATTTCATCAATACCGGCAAACAAGAGTCAACCAGAAATACGCCATTATTCAAAGTTTAAAATAATGATAACTGGTTTTGTTCGGGCAGATTTTCCAGACAACCATGATTATCTAAAAATTCCATGATTGTTTTCGATACTTTCGCTCTTTGCTGAAGGTCTTCTTTTGATAAAAACTCAGCTTCTCCACGTGCCTTTACGATGTTCATCGCTGCGTTTGTTCCCAGGCCGGGGATTGCATTAAACGGCGGAATTAACGAATTGCCGTCAATTACAAATTCAGCTGCTTTTGATTTATAAAGATCAATTTTTTTGAATGAGAATCCTCGCTCACACATTTCCAAGGCAAGTTCGAGAACCGTTAATAAACTTTTCTCCTTGGTTGATGCATCAAGACCTTTTTCGTTAATTTCCGTGATCCTTTTCCGAATGGCATTGGAACCACTTGTCATGGCATCTAAATCATAATCTTCTGCTCTAACGGTAAAATAGGTTGCATAATATAAGAGCGGATGATGAACTTTAAAATAGGCAATTCGAACCGCCATTAGTACATACGCAGCGGCATGGGCCTTTGGAAACATATACTTGATTTTTTTGCATGAATCAATATACCATTCAGGAACATCATGTTCCCGCATTTCTTTCTCCATTTCCTCTGTCAAACCTTTTCCTTTCCGTACCGACTCCATAATTTTAAAGGCAGTGGAAGGTTCAAGTCCACGATAAATCAAATAAACCATAATATCGTCCCGACAACCGATACATTCACTTAATGAACAAGTACCATTATGAATTAATTCCTGGGCATTACCTAACCAAACGTCCGTCCCGTGGGAGAGACCGGAAATTTGCAACAGCTCGGAAAATGTCGTTGGTTTTGTTTCTTCCAGCATCTGCCGGACAAAACGGGTGCCAAATTCAGGAATTCCCAGCGTTCCGGTTTTACACATAATCTGTTCTTCAGTAACACCAAGTGATTCTGGACTGCTGAAAATTTTCATTACTTCCGGATCATCGGTTGGGATTGTTTTCGGATCGATTCCGCTTAAATCTTGCAGCATGCGGATCACAGTCGGATCATCGTGTCCGAGTATATCGAGTTTTAATACATTATCATGGATGGAATGGAAATCAAAATGGGTTGTCCGCCATTCTGCATCCTGGGCATCAGCCGGATATTGAATAGGTGTAAAGTCATATACATCCATATAGTCCGGAATAACGATAATTCCACCCGGATGCTGCCCGGTTGTTCGTTTTACACCGGTCAATCCGAGGGCAAGTCGCTCCCGTTCCGCCTGACGTAATAGGATATTGTTGTCTTCCTCATAACCTTTAACAAAGCCATAGGCCGTTTTGTCTGCAACAGTACCAATCGTACCAGCACGGTAAACATGGTCCTCTCCGAAAAGCACCTTTGTATAATTATGTGCTTTTGGTTGATAATCGCCGGAAAAGTTTAAATCAATATCTGGCACCTTGTCCCCTTTAAAGCCAAGAAAAGTTTCAAACGGGATATCATGCCCGTCTTTTTTATATTTCGATCCGCAATTTGGACAGTCTTTATCCGGTAAATCAAAGCCGCTGCCAACAGAACCGTCATCAAAAAACTCGGAATGTTTGCAGTTCGGGCATACATAATGAGGCGGCAATGGATTCACCTCGGTAATTTCCGTCATTGTCGCAACAAACGAAGATCCGACCGAACCCCGGGAACCGACAAGATACCCATCATTCAGTGATTTTTTAACCAATTTATGAGCAATTAAATAGATAACGGCAAATCCGTGACCGATAATACTTTTCAATTCTTTTTCCAAGCGGGCTTCAATGATTTCAGGAAGGGGATCGCCATAAATTTTTTTAGCCATCTCATAACTTTTTGTCCGGATTTCCTCTTCCGCTCCTTCAATTTTAGGTGTATATAATTCATCTTTTATTGGTTTAACTTCTTCAACCATATCGGCAATCTTATTTGGATTAACAACAACGATCTCTTTTGCCTTTTCTTCACCTAAAAATTGAAAAGCTCTCAACATTTCATCTGTCGTTCGGAAATGGACATCCGGCAGTTGGTGACGATTGAGCGGGTTGGCACCACCTTGAGAAGCAACTAATATTTTTCGGTAAATTTTATCTTCCGGATGTAAATAATGAACATTACCGGTTGCAACGACTGGAATATTTAATTTCTCGCCGACCAATATGATTTTTTTGATTACATCTTCTAATTGTTTTTCACTTTGAATGACATCGGTCTCGAGTAATGGTTGATAAATTTCTTTCGGATGAACTTCCAGATAATCATAAAATTTCGCGATTTCTTCCACTTCTTCAGTTGCTTTTTGTTGTGCCGCTTCAAATAATTCCCCTTTATCACAGCCAGAGCCAACCAAAATGCCTTCTCGATATGTTTGTAATACAGACCTTGGGATTCTTGGCACTTTATAGAAATATTTAACATGTGACAAAGAAATTAGTTTAAATAAATTTTTCAAACCGACATGATTTTGTGCCAATAATACAGCATGGAACGGCCGGCTTCGTTTATAACTCGTTTCATTTTTTCCGTACTCATTTAATTCATCGTGATACTTAATTCCTTTTTCTTCAGCGCTTTTCAGCAATTTTAATAAAATATGTCCGGTCGCCTCGGCATCATAAATTGCCCTGTGATGTTGCGTCAATTCCACATTTAGTTTCTTCGCCAATGTGTTTAAGCGGTGGTTTTTCATATCCGGATATAGAAATCTGGCCAATTCCAACGTATCGATTACCGGGTTTGTAAATTTCCCGTAACCGATTTTCTGATAACCGACATTAATAAACCCTGTATCAAAAGAAGCGTTGTGAGCAACAAGAACGGCATCACCGCACCATTCATAAAAATGTTTTAAAACTTCTTCCGGATCAGGCGCATTTTCGACCATATTATCGGTGATACCGGTCAACTCGATTGTAAATGCAGAAAGTTTATGTTTTGGATTAGCAAATGATTCAAAGCGATCGATAATTTCTCCATCTTTAATTTTTACCGCAGCTAATTCAATGATTGTATTGTAAACGGCTGATAGACCGGTTGTTTCAATATCAAAAACAACATATGTATCGTCGGTAAGCAAACGATGGCTCGGATTATATGCAATCGGAACACCATCATCAACGATATTCGCTTCCACTCCGTAAATCACCTTAATTCCGTTCTTTTTAGCGGCACTGTATGCTTCCGGAAATGACTGTGCTACGGCATGATCGGTAATGGCAATGGCTTTATGCCCCCATTTTTTTGCCTGGGATACAAGTGAACTGACGGAAGAAACTGCATCCATTTGGCTCATCGGTGTATGCAAATGCAGTTCAACCCGTTTCTCATCAGCCGGAGCAGTATCAAAGCGTTCTTTCCCTTTAATTTCATTTATATCATTCGCAATCATGACTAAATCGCGGACGAATGTATCATTTTGGACATTGCCCCGAACCCGAACCCACATGCCTTTTTTTAATCGATTCAATTTTTCCCCGTCTTCTTTATTATCCTTTGAGAACATTTTTACAAGAATCGAATTCGTGTAATCGGTGATTTTAAACTCTAATAGTGTCCTTCCACTTCGAAGCTGCTTTGTTTCACAGGCAAAGACATAGCCTTCAATGACGATGCGACGTTCTTCTTCAGTAATTTCATTTAATGTACGAAAATCTTGCTCTCCTTGAATGGGGTAGCCGATGATCAGCGGGCCATTGTCATCCGCTTCATCTGACCGGTGGTGTTCTGCCCGTTTTTGAATTTCAATGACTGCTTGTTTTGCCCGTTCCTCGTCTTCCTTTTGCCGTTCAAGCAAAAATTGTTGGTACGTCTCTTCCATCGCTTCGGTATGCTCTTCCACGTCCAGTTGTAAAGGTGGAAAACCAACTTGACTGTATACATCCGCAATGGTTCCACAATATTTTTTCTTTAATGTTAAACATTCCGTATTATTTCGGGCTGTGATAATTATTTTATTTCCTTTGACTTTCGGGATTTGCTCATTCAATAGAGAAAGAAGGGCAGGCGACATCCCTTGCAATTGTCCGATACTATATTTCCAATAATCCACTACCAATTGTTCGGTAAAATGATTATTCTTTGTCTCAAGAAGAAAAGAAACATCGGCAATATGACGAAAGGCGGTTCTGATTTTTGCCGAGAAAATATCAAAAACTTGATAAGGCAAGATCGAATCTAGTAAAAAATGAAACTCCCATTTACGTGTTTTTCGTTCAATAATTAGTCTTTTAATTTCTCCATTTTTCAAGTAAGGAAAAAAGCGATCATCTACCATATCCATTTGTTGCAAAAGTAGCTGGAATCGTTCTTTTTTCCCTGCCATCAAATCACTCATAAAAATTCCCCCCGTTACAAATAGGAGTATAACTGTTCTCTTTCATTTATTCTATCATATATTATTTGAAAGGAAACATGTTCTATTTTCCCACAAAGGATCATTTCATCATAACCAGAACAAAGGACCGGTTTTTTTGCCCGCTTCCAGCAAAACGTCGATCCGTTAAACAAAAGAATCAGTGGAGAATATAATCCCACTGATTGAAATGTGATTTTATAAGGTGAGACTTCCATCATTGGTAACACTGATGGTTAGTGAATCAATCGGACCTTTAAGGGCAGTTCTTCCCTCTCTTATCTTCTTGGTAAACCTCGGAATCTTGAAGTGAGAATCTTACTCCCCCTTAAGATGGGATAAAAGTTTGTCCAGCTCTTCCTGCAATTGATCCACTGGGATTTCCAATGTTTCCCCGGTCTTCCTTATTTTCAATTCCACAATTCCTTCATTAATTTTTTTACCGACAACAATTCGGACCGGAATACCAAATAAATCACTATCGGCAAATTTTACACCAGCGCGTTCATGACGATCATCTAATAAGACTTCGTATCTTTGTTTTTTCAATGTTTCGTAAATCATATTTCCTTGTTCCCACTGAGTTTCATCTTTCGTATTGACAATGATTATATGGACATGATAAGGTGCAACGGACATTGGCCAAACAAGTCCTTTCTCATCAGCCATTTGTTCAGAGACAGCCGTAATTAATCGGGAAATTCCAATACCATAACAGCCCATGATCATAGTTTGTGAGCGGCCGTTTTCATCTAAAAATACAGCATTCATTGCTTCACTATAACGGGTACCAAGCTTAAAGACATGACCGACTTCAATCCCTTTTGCAAAAACAATTTTTCCTTTCCCATCCGGTGAAGGGTCTCCCTCTTTGATAAAACGTAGATCCGCATATTGTTCCACGGTAAAGTCACGGTCAGGATTGACATTCACGTAATGTTGCTCTGCCTCATTTGCCCCGCAAACACCATTGACCACATATTTCACAGCATGATCGGCAATTATTTTTACATGATTTACACCAACCGGACCAATATTGCCAATTTTACAACCGAACACTTCTTCTGTTTGTTCCGGGCTGGCAAGTTCAACAATCGAAGCGTTGAGCAAGTTTTTCACTTTTACATCATTGACTTCATGATCGCCGCGAACGAGAACGAGAACATTTTCTCCATCAACATTAAATAAGAGCGATTTAATCGTATCTTCAGGTGAAATTTGCAGAAAGTTCACCACTTCTTCAATTGTTTTATATTCGCCGGTATTTACTTTTTGGAGATCTTTTAGCGTCTCATCCCTTTTTTTGTATTGCGTAACAACCTCTGCCATTTCAATATTCGCTGCATAATCTGATGCATCGGAATAGGCAATCGTATCCTCGCCAATTTCCGATAGCACCATAAATTCATGGGTATCCTTACCGCCGATTGAGCCGGAGTCAGCAATAACCGCTCGGAAATTGAGCCCTAATCGTGTAAAAATATTCGTATATGCTTGAACCATTTTTTCATACGTTTCATCAAGACTTTCTTTGCTTGTATGAAAGGAATAGGCATCTTTCATGACAAATTCACGACCCCGTAATAAACCATAGCGGGGACGTTTTTCATCCCGAAATTTAGTCTGAATTTGAAATAAAGTTAATGGTAAACGTTTATAGGATTTTATTTCATCACGAATGAGACTTGTTATCACCTCTTCATGGGTCGGTCCAAGTGCAAACGGACGATCATGACGATCATTCATCCTCATTAAATCCGGTCCATAGGAAAACCATCTGCCGGATTCTTGCCATAACTCAGCCGGTTGAAGAGCAGGCATTAACAATTCCACAGCACCAATTTGTTCCATTTCTTCACGTACAATGTTTTCTATTTTTTGTAAGACTTTTTTTCCTAACGGTAAATACGAGTATATACCACTGGCTACTTGACGAATAAATCCCGCCCGTAACAATAATTGATGACTTTTTATTTCAGCATCGGCCGGCAGTTCTCTTAAAGTTGGTATAAATGTGTTACTTTGCTTCATCTCTTGCACCCCAATAATCAAATTTCTTTTTTATATTAAAGGAAAAATCTTCGTATATCATTCCATGTAACAACAATCATCAATAACATTAATAAAGCAAAACCGATAAAGTGCACGAAACCTTCTTTGTTTTTATCGATCGGTTTCCCACGTAATGCTTCAATTCCAAAAAACAATAATCTTCCTCCGTCAAGTGCCGGTATTGGTAATAAGTTCATGATACCGAGGTTAATGCTTAATAGCGCACCCCATCGGAATAAATTAAATATACCGGATTGGGCGACAGCTTCAGTCGAGGCATAAATCCCGACCGGTCCCGAGAAAGCATCAATGGTAAAACCGCCCGTTACTAAATCGCCAAGAATGACAAAAATTTGTTTCGTCCAAAACCAAGTTTCCGTAAAACCGTAGACAAAGGCTTGACCAAAAGATTTATTCATCGGCTGATAAACACCAATTTTCCCTTCCCCCTCTATATTTTGCGGGGTTACTTGGATGTCCATCTGTTTGTCATCTCTCTCGATGTGGAAAGTGAGCGGATCCCCTGGATTCTCCTGAATAATTTCAACAATATCTAGCCAAGTTGAAACTTCCGCATCATCAATAGAATGGACAATATCTCCTTGTTTCAGGCCGGCTTTCATTGCAGAACCATCCTTAGTAATTTCCCCCAACATTGGCTCATTTGATGGCACACCTTGAATGAAACCAAGTAAAATAAACACGACGATTGCTAAAATAAAATTAAACAACGGACCGGCAAAAATGGTTAATGTCCTGGCCAATAACGATTTAGAAGAAAATTGACGGTCTATTGGAGCGATTTGTGATTCGATGCCGTTTTCCACTAAGACCGCTTTTTCATCAATTTTATAGGATTTAATCGTTTCTTCTTCCTCTTCTTCATAACCGGTAATAAATAAATCTTTTTCGATATCAGCTTGTTCAATTTCAATAATTCGAGCATCCGGATATTTTTCTTTCCGATTGATAATAATTTTTTTTACAATCTCATTTTTATCTAAAATTAAACCAACCCGCAAACCCGGTTTCAATTCAATAAGTTCCGGATCTTCCCCTGCCATTCGGACATATCCGCCTAAGGGCAGTAACCGGATCGTATAGGTTGTTTCATTCTTATTGAAAGCCAATATTTTTGGTCCAAAACCGATCGCAAACTCACGACACAAAATTCCCGAACGCTTTGCAAATATAAAATGACCTAGCTCATGAAAAAACACTAAAGCGCCAAACAATAAAATAAAAGCTAGCACGGTCGAAAGTGTACTCACTTATCATACCACCTTTGTTATAGAAAAATTTTTTATGTACGTGTTCAAAAAGAAAGAATCGCAATCAGTGAGAAAACACTATCCTTAAAGCGGTTGAAAAAAGAAAACTATTTCCGGGACTTTTTGAACAACGCCTTTAATGAAAACGACTGACCAGATGTTTCGTAACGATCTCCCTTGTTTCCTGATCAACGGAAAGAATTGTATCTAAATCGGGATTTGCTGTCGGAACATGATTTTCCAGCGCCCATTCAATTACATCTTCTATTTCAAGAAACTTTATTTTTCCGTTCAGAAAAGCCTGAACACAAACCTCGTTCGCTGCGTTTAATACAACCGGTAAGGTACCGCCCCTCCTGCCTGCTTCATATGCGAAACGAAGACAACGATACCGATTAAAATCCATTTTTTGAAAATGGAGTGTCCCCAATTCGGTCAAATCCAAACGAGCTGCATTAGTCGGTGTTCGTTCCGGATAAGTTAACGCATATTGTATCGGGATGCGCATATCAGGTGTACCCAGTTGGGCAATGATACTGCCATCATGAAACTCAACCATCGAATGTACCGTACTTTCTCGATGGAGAAGTACATCAATTTTATCATAGGGTTGATCGAATAACCAATGAGCTTCAATTACTTCCAGCCCTTTATTCATCATCGTGGCTGAATCGATCGTAATTTTTGCACCCATCGACCAGTTTGGATGATGTAAGGCATCTTCAATGGTCACATCCAATAGTTCTTCTCTTGTTTTGTCCCGAAAACTTCCACCTGATGCAGTAATAATTAATCTTTCAACATTTTTCTGTCGTTCTCCTTGTAAACACTGGAAAATGGCTGAGTGTTCACTATCTACAGGTAAAACAGGAATTTTCCGATCACGTGCCCGCGTCATCACAATATGCCCGGCAGTTACTAATGTTTCCTTATTCGCAAGAGCAATGGTTTTCCCCGCCTCTATCGCATTCAATGTCGGAACTAATCCAACACTGCCCAAAATGGCATTGACGAACACATTTGCATCAGGATGAACAGCCACGTCAATTAAGCCTTCATCACCAGATAAAATTTTACTGATACCCGCAAATTCCCGTTGTAATATCGCTGCATCCGCTTGATTTTGAACGGAAACAAGTTTGGGGTGGAATTCATTGATAATTTCCCTGGTTAATTCCAAATTTTTACCAACTGCAATGGCAACAAGTTCAAACTGATCTCGATTGGACCGAATAATATCTATGGTTTGTGTTCCGATTGATCCTGTTGCACCTAATAAACTAATTCCTTTCAAACAAATTCACCTCGAAATCATACCTTTTATAAAAAAATACGTAAGCGGTCGCCCCTACTCTCACCTATCTTCCTCACTTGTGCATATCGTGTCGGGCTTACAAGACATACCCGTATGGTCGGGATTATAAGAAAAATGACCCTACATTATAACATTCGCAACAAAATAAGGAGTGGCATAACAAACAACCAGCTATCAACCCTGTCGAGCATACCGCCGTGACCCGGTAATATTGTTCCAGAGTCCTTAACATGATAGTACCGTTTTAAAGCGGATTCCACCAAGTCACCACATTGACCGAAAATAGATAATATTACTGTAACAATCATCAGTTCAAACAATTGGAATTCCAGGTTAATATCCGTAAAGAAGTAAAAAAGAAGCGCAACGATGATCGCAGTAATGATCCCGCCAATTGATCCTTCTACCGTTTTGTTCGGGCTAATGTGTGGGGCTAATTTTCTTTTTCCTAATGCCCGACCGACAAAATAGGCTCCCGAGTCGGTGGCCCATATTAAAAACAATGCAAAGAAAATAAACAAAACCCCAACAGCTCTCGTTTCTATTATATAATAGAATCCGATTCCTATATATAAAACGGATAACAGACAATAACCAATATGTTCAAATGAAAACGTATTTTTACTAATGAATGAATAACATAAAAAGATAAGTACTCCCAAAAAGAAAAGAGCGGTTTTTCCTTCCAAACCTATTTGCTGAACAAAATTCAAATAATTAATTGGTAAAAGAAATATCCATAAAAGGAACAGCGACAAAATACCAGGAACTGTCATCAAGCTGATTTTTTTCATGCGAAGAATTTCAAATAAACATATTGAAGCCATAATATATATTAATATAACAAACGGAATACCGCCAATAAATACAATTGGTAAAAAGATTAGTGCTGCGATGATAGCTGTGATAATTCTTTGAGTCATTTATAAACCTCACCTTTATATTCCGCCAAAACGACGTGAACGTTTTTGATATTGTTCAATAGCATCTAAAAAATGTCCCTCATCAAAATCCGGCCATAAACAATCTGTGAACCATAATTCCGTATAAGCTGATTGCCATAACATAAAATTACTTAACCGAATTTCTCCGCTTGTCCGAATCAATAAGTCCGGGTCAGCTAAGTCTTTTGTCATTAAATATTGCGAAAAAATATCTTCATTTATATCTCTTTCATTGATATTTCCACATTTAATATCTTTGACAATATTTTTGATTGCCATAATGATTTCGGAACGACTTCCATAATTTAGCGCAAAATTCAACAATAATCCATTGTTGTTTTTTGTTCTTTCTATCGCTTTTTCTACGACCAGTAATGTATGACTCGGAATTTTTTCTTTCTCACCGATCACTTGAACTTTCACATTATTATCGATTAGTTCAGGTAAATAAATATCCAAAAACTCGGCAGGTAATTTCATCAGATAATCCACTTCCGATTTCGGCCTTTTCCAATTTTCCGTAGAGAAAGCAAATAAGGTCAATGTTTGAATACCAATATTATTTGCTAAAATGGCTATTTTTCGTACGACCTTCATCCCTTCATGGTGTCCGGCAATTCTGGGTAAAGCACGACTTTTTGCCCATCTGCCGTTTCCATCCATAATAATTGCTACATGATCGGGTACAGCTTGGCTTTTCACCAATTCCATCCGTTCCTTTATACTTTCCGGTATGGAACTTTGTTTATTAAAAAGTTTTTTATAAAACATATTTCATCCTCCAATTTTCGTCAGCAGAAGAATTCAAACTTGCGTGCGATTTTCCTTTTATGGTTATACGTTTTTAGTATATATAAATTTTCTAAAGGTCCTATTTACGTTGATTATTCCTGATTATGCTCATATGTATTTTATAACTTCTTATATCATACCAAAACAAAAGAAAAATCGCTCACAAATTTTATCATTAATCATTCAAGTTAACATTCTAAAAACGAAAATTTACGCTCAAAATGCAATATTTTGTTGTTCGAATCTAGGCCTATCCAATCCATACAAGAATCCTCTATAACTTTATTAGCGGTCAATAGTGCCTGACTCCATCTTTAAAAAATGAAAGGAACAAAACTTGTCCGATCTTGGAAAAGTTGATTTGTTTTTATGCTTAATTAATTATAAAGGAAAAGAGATAAAGAAAAAACCCCGAAAGCAGGGGTTTTTTTGAAAATTAAATATTAAACGAAAGGAAGCTTATACTTCTAAAATTTCTTTTTCTTTCTCTTTCGTAATCTGATCAATTTTGGCGATAAATTCATCCGTTAATTTTTGCACATCATCGGTATAACCTCTCAGGTCATCTTCCGTCAATTCACCATTTTTTTCTAACTTTTTCAAATCATCATTTGCATCACGACGAATATTACGAATAGCAACTTTCGCTTCCTCTGACTCCTTTTTCACCAGTTTCACCAGTTCTTTCCGACGTTCTTCTGTCAGAGGAGGGATTGCAATCCGAATAACGGATCCGTCACTCGTTGGATTCAAACCTAAGTCTGATTTCATAATTGCTTTTTCAACATCACTGACAATCGATTTGTCATAAGGTTGAATCATAAGCAATCTCGCTTCCGGTGTGGAGATAGATGCCAATTGATTGATTGGCGTTGGAACTCCGTAATATTCAACGGCGATCTTATCCAACAATGAGGCACTTGCTCGCCCGGCACGAATTGAAGCGAGTTCCCGGGTATAAGCTTGTACGGCTTTTGTCATACGTTCTTTAGCATCGGCCATTACTTGTTTTGCCACGTTTATTTCCCCCTTACTATCGTTCCAATATTTTCACCAAGGACAACTTTCCTAATATTACCTTCTTCCATAATTGAGAATACAATAAGTGGAATATCATTGTCCATACATAGGGATGAGGCTGTCGAATCCATAACTTGTAATCCGTTCTTAATGACATCTAAATAGGAAAGCTGTGCATATTTTTTTGCACTTTTATCCTTTAAAGGATCAGCAGAATACACACCATCCACATTATTTTTAGCCATTAAAATAACTTCTGCTTCAATTTCAGCTGCCCGTAAAGCGGCCGTTGTATCGGTTGAAAAATATGGATTTCCGGTACCTCCAGCAAAAATAACTACCCGTTTTTTTTCGAGATGACGAATCGCTCTGCGACGAATATATGGTTCAGCTACTTGCCGCATCTCGATTGATGTTTGTACCCGCGTTTCAATACCGAGTTGTTCCAGACTGTCTTGTAATGCCAAGGAATTCATGACTGTTGCAAGCATTCCCATATAATCTGCGGTTGCACGATCCATACCCATTTCACTGCCGATTTTTCCGCGCCAAATATTACCGCCCCCGACAACAACTGCTACTTCTACACCCATTTGGGCAACTTCTTTTACTTGGGTAGCAATTGATTTAATTACTTTTGGGTTGATTCCGAAACCTGTGTCACCGGCTAATGCCTCACCACTTAACTTTAGGACGATACGCTTATATTTTGGATTTTCCATAAAAAACCCCCGATATGTATAATTTCTTGTCTGTAAAAAGGTTGACTTGTGTAGAAGAATAAGCATTGAAAGCCTCTCACAGGTCAACCTTATGACATGATTATTTTTTCACTTGATTCATAACTTCTTCTGCAAAGTTTTCTTGGCGTTTTTCTAATCCTTCACCGACTTCATAACGAATAAATTCTCTTATTGTGGCATTTTTGGATTTTACATATTGACTAACTTTTTCATCCGGATTTTTTACAAACGGTTGTTCTAACAGGCAAATTTCTTCATAAAATTTATTTAGACGGCCAATGACCATTTTTTCAACGATGTTTTCCGGTTTCCCTTCATTTAATGCTTGTTGTTTCAGTACTTCTTTTTCGCGTTCAACTTCATCTGTAGGTACTTGTTCACGGCTGACATATTTTGGATTTAACGCTGCTGCGTGCATTGCCACATCTTTCGCTACTGCTTCATCTGTCGTTCCTTCTAGTACGGTAAGCACAGAAATGCGGCCGCCTAAATGTTGGTAAGCGCCAAATGCATCTTCTGCACCTTTTGTAAGAACGGCAAAACGACGTAAAGTAATTTTTTCACCGATTTTTGCAATGGCGGAATTGATATGTTCATTTAAAGTTGCACCGTTTTCCATCTTTTGTTCAAGTGCTTCTTCGACGGTTTGCGGTTTTTTGGCTAATAAATGTGCAGCAATTTCTTTTACTAGCGTTAAGAATTGTTCGTTTTTAGCAACAAAATCCGTTTCCGCATTTACTTCTAAAATAACGGCATTATTACCCTCAGTCAAAATGTAAGTAATCCCTTCAGCAGCAATGCGGTCGGCTTTTTTCGCAGCTTTTGCAATTCCTTTTTCACGAAGAAGATCAATGGCTTTTTCCATATCACCATCCGTTTCAGTCAAAGCTTTTTTGCAATCCATCATTCCTGCACCAGTTTTTTCACGTAACTCTTTTACCATCTGTGCTGTAATAGCCATGTACCTTTCCTCCTAAATATCTTCATTTGTTATGTACAATAATAGTATTCATCAGATTTATTATTTTCTATGATTGTTTCGAAAAAAAGGTGATAAGGGCTTTCCCTCTTATCACCTTCATCCCTTTACTCAGCAGCAGATTCAACTTCTACAACTGCTTCTTCTTCACCTTGTCTTGCTTCCATAATTGCATCAGCCATTTTACCGGTTAATAATTTCACGGCACGAATCGCATCATCGTTTGCCGGAATCACATAATCAATTTCATCCGGATCGCAGTTTGTATCAACAATACCGACAATCGGAATGTTTAATTTACGTGCTTCTTGAACTGCAATGCGTTCTTTGCGTGGATCAATGACAAATAATGCATCAGGCAATTCTTTCATATCTTTAATTCCACCAAGGAACTTTTCCAATTTTTCTTGTTCTTTTTTCAATTGGCCTACTTCTTTTTTCGGCAGTACGTCAAAAGTACCGTCTTCAGCCATTCTTTCAAGATCTTTCAAACGTTGAATTCGTTTTTGGATCGTTTCAAAGTTCGTTAATGTACCACCTAACCAGCGATGGTTGACATAGTACATCCCAACACGTTCGGCTTCTTCTTTTACCGATTCTTGGGCTTGTTTCTTTGTCCCGACAAACAAAATTTTCCCGCCGTCAGCCGCAACTTCTTTAATAAAGTTGTATGCTTCTTCAACTTTTTTCACCGTTTTTTGCAGGTCAATGATATAAATACCGTTTCGCTCTTGGAAAATGTATTTTTTCATTTTCGGGTTCCAACGGCGCGTTTGGTGTCCAAAATGTACACCGGCTTCAAGCAATTGCTTCATTGAAAGTACTGACATAAAAATTTTCCTCCTAAATGGTTTTCTTTTCCTCCGTTCACTTCTTCTTTAAACAGGACTGTCATGTCATTAGACTTTGACAAACAGCACCTCTGCTTAAATCCATGAACGTGTGTATTCACACCAGTAAATAATATAACATAACCGTTAATGACAATCAAGTTATTATAAAAAAAAGGACTCGACTTTGGAATCCTTTCATTTCTTTTTCTTTATTGCTTTTTAATTAAAAAAATCCGGAGAAAACTTAATTAACAGTTCAATTTCTGTTTTTCCTTTATGTAAAGTTTTGGCTATTTCATCAATCGAATATCCGGCATTCAATAGTTGTTTTATTTTGTGCAGGTCTGAATCAGCTGCTGATTGCGCCTCGAATGGATCTTCCTTGCGAACATTTGTTTCCTTTTCGGGTATATCCGTTGTTTGCTTTACCGCTTTTTGATATTCTTTGATTCCTGCAAATAGTGGCGGTGACACAGGATGAACTTGATAATCCGTTCCATATTCAACTGTATCTTTATCGTTTCGTTCGATATTTAAATTTACAGGCTCAATCGTTTCATTCTTTTTATCAGAGGATTGCAGCTGTTTTATTTTGTTAATAAATGCCTCGTTCTCTTCTTTCATTTCAATTATAAATGCAGAAACACTTGCTTCCAACTCATCATTTAATTGTTTATATCTCTTTTCAATATGAAAAAGCCGGTTTTGACGGATATATAATATGATTACAGCGAATAATGCTAACAATGATATGATGAGTGTAAGAACAATTAAGTAGACCATTTCTTACTCCTTACCCAAGATAATCGATATGATGTCCTTTAAAAGGGTGTTGAACTTGTTCTTCAGAATGATGATCAATCTCTTTTAATTGTGTAGGTGGAAGGTCATGATCCCGACCGGACGTATCGTCTTTCCACTCTGCCAAATAAGCTTCCTCGTTTTCAGAAACCGTTTTTCGCTTTTTATCAGCTTCTTTTTGAACTGCTACATGTGCCTGCAAATTCATGAGTAGTGCCCGATTATTCCATTCACTTTGCAATTTTCCCGCATCTTGAGTCCTCGGTAAGGCAATTTGCATTTCAACAGCTTTCAAACTCATAGAAACCGCCTGCCTTTATTTGCATCGTTTATATTACGTATTTAAGTATGCTTTTAACTTTTGAATGGATTTCGTATGAATTTGTGAGATTCTTGATGTAGAAAGCTCTAGTATTTGACCGATTTCAGTAAATGTTAATTCTTCTTTATAAAATAAGTTTAACACAAGTTGCTCATTCTGTGATAATTTTTCGATAGCCTTCTTTAACTCATTAATTTTTTCTGCAAATAATAAGCTTTCTTCAGGTGTCTTCACTTTTTCATCACGAATAACAAAGGATTGGGACTCTTTCTCGTCGCCCTTTTGATTCGTATGGTCATCGATAGAGAGGATGTTTGAAAAAAAATTGTCACCTAATAACGAATGCACTTCTTCTACTGACAATTCCGTCTCTTTGGCAATTTCTTCAGGAGTAACATTGCGTAAATATTTTTGTTCCAATCTGGCAATGGTTGTTTCCAACTTTTTCATTTTTTCCCGTGTTTTTCGCGGTAACCAATCTTCTTTTCTTAGTCCATCCAAAATAGCGCCACGAATCCGAAATGTTGCATACGTCTCAAATTTTAATTCCCGGCCGGGGTCATACTTTTGCATTGCTTCAAACAAACCGGAAAATCCTAAACTTAATAATTCATCCTTTATGACTGATTTGGGAACATTTTTATATATTTTTTCCACGATTAGGTGAACCAGTGGTGTATATTTTTCAATAAGTTGATTTCCTATTTTCTCATCGTGATGCTTCAACCATTGATAAAACAGAGAATCTTCTGCCATATTCCCTTCTGTTTGGTCGTTTTGATCAGAATTAACTGTATAAGGCAAAATGACCCCCTCCTTTAATACATTCGCTGCGAAATCGATTGTTTTAGCCTTCATAAATTGAAAGGAAACATGACAATGAATCATCATATTTCTTTACTCGATTGATTTACCGTTCTCACCATTAATTTCCCTGATTCGGGGGAAAATTCAATCGTTCTTCCACTGGAGCCGCCTACATCTTCGGCAACAAGTGGAATAGAAAACCTCTTCAGTTCTTGTTTTACTGCATCGACATTTCTTGGACCGATCCGCATGATGTCAGTTTTTGTCATAAATTTAAACATTTCTGCACCACCGGCAATTTTTGCTTTCAATTGCTTTTTATTTACCCCTTCTTTTTCCAACAGCTGAATAAGACATTCGACGGCAGTATCCGCATATTTGGCTTTATGAATGGTTTCCCCTCTGGCCAAAGAAGAATCAGGAAGCATAATATGAGCCAATCCGGCAATTTTTTTCTGCAAGTCATATAAAACAACACCGACACAAGAACCAAGACCAGATGTTCGAATTGTATTTGGAGCAGTAACAATTTTCATATCGGCGATTCCGACTTTTATAACGATGGATTCTTGTATCATTCCATGTCAACCCCAAGTTTCGTAAAAAGTTTTACAAATGAATCGGGATCAGGTAGTAAGAAAAAATGGCCTTTATAAAGGTCAGATTCATTCATTGTGTCCGGGTCTTTTATTTCAGTATCGATGACAATTGCAAAATCACTTACCTGGGATATTTCAATCAGTCCATAGCTGATAATGGCGCCAAACATATCAATTCCTACTGCAGGAACCGATGGAACGATATGCATTTGCAAAAAATCGGAAAGAGCAGATAAATAAGAACCGGCCAAGATGTTCCCCATTTCCTGAAATGCGGATAAAGCGAGTTCAGGAACGGACGGCTCATCAAAAGAAAAATCCGACATTCCCGTCAACTGCTGAATAAATATCGTCGCTTGTTTAATCGGCAATAAAAAGAACATATTTCCTGTTAAGTCCCCATCAATTTGTAGAAAAACGGCTGCCACAACCATATCCGCTCCGCCAACCAGTTCCATCATTTCTTCAAATGATACAACCTGAACACTGGGTACATTCATTTCGATCTTTTTATTTAGTAAGCCGGAAAGAGCGGTGGCAGCATTTCCGGCTCCAATATTACCGATTTCTTTCAAAATATCTAATTGAAAGGAATTTAAGAAATTATTATTCAACACGCATCACTCAATCCTCTTGAAAATTTAATATTTTTTCCAGTTTTAACAAGATGAGCAGTCGATCCTGAATTTTTACAACACCGGCGATATAATTTTGCCTTTCCGTGCCGATTACGTCAGGTTGAGATTCAATGGTATCCAAATCAATATTCATCACATCATTTGCTTCATCGACAATAAGACCGACCTCTTTATCTGCCATGGAAACAATGATGATTCTCGTATTTTGATTATATTCAGCCGCCTCTACTTGAAAACGGGTTCGCAAATCAATAATGGGAATAATCACCCCACGCAAATTAATGACCCCTTTAATATAATTTGGTACATGAGGGACTCTGGTAAAATGTTGCATTTTTTCAATTGATACAACATGTTGAACATCTAAAGCATACTCTTTTTGATTTAAGGAAAAAACGACAACTTTTTGTTCCTTCGCTTCTGTTTGAACAGGCATGACATCCTCTTCCTTTCCAATTAGATCAACTGCTGGAGTTAACGAATAAGAAACATTTTGACAGTCAAGAATTCAATGATAAAGAATTATTTAATTAAAGCATTGCAGTCAATAATCAATGCGACTTGTCCATCGCCTAAAATGGTTGCACCGGAGATGGCAAAGACATTTGTTAAGTAGTTTCCCAACGATTTTAATACGATTTCCTCTTGTCCAATAAAGGAATCAACAACCAAACCCGCCAACTTGTCCCCTTTTCGAATGATCACAGTTGAAATATAATCATTTCCTTCGATAACTTTAGGAACTTGAAAAATTTCTTGTAAAGATAGTATCGGTACTACCTTCCCTCGGAAATCAATAACCGGTTGCTCATGGGCATAGTAAATTTCCGACTTTTTGAAAATGGCCGTTTCAATAATCGATGTCAACGGAATCGCATATTTTTCTTTTTGAACTTCTACCAACATAACGGAAATGATCGATAATGTCAGCGGTAATTGAATTAAAAAGGTTGTCCCGACATTTTCCTCCGAATGGACAGATATCGTGCCGCCTAATGATTCAATTGTGTTTTTTACGACATCGAGACCAACTCCGCGACCGGAGATATCAGAAATTTTATCGGCTGTAGAAAAACCGGATGTTAAAATCAAATTAAAAATTTCTTTGTCGGTCAATTGATTCATTTGTTCTTCCGTAATAATTCCCTTTTCAACCGCTTTTCGTGCCACTTTTTCGCGATTAATTCCTGCACCGTCATCGGTAATTTCGATGAAGACATGGTTACCGCTATGATATGCCTTCAATTGGATAGTACCCTCTTCCGGTTTTCCTTTTCGTAACCGTTCTTCAGGCATTTCAATCCCATGATCGACTGAATTTCTTAGTAAATGGACTAAAGGATCACCAATTTCATCAATAACGGTACGGTCTAATTCAGTCTCTTGTCCGATAATTTGTAAATGAATCTTTTTCCCTAATTCCCGGGACAGGCTGCGAACCATTTTCGGAAAGCGATTAAAAACAGCTTCTACAGGCACCATTCGCATTGTTAATACAACTGATTGAAGATCATTTGTCACACGCGACATCTTTTCAACAGTTTCACTTAATTCTTGATGATTCAGTTCTTTCGCAATCTGGTCAAGCCTTCCACGATCAATTACTAATTCCTCAAAAAGATTCATAAGCGCATCCAACCGCTCAATATTTACACGGATTGTCTTATTTGATAAAGTAATTTTTTTATCGGTTGTATCCCTAGCAGAAGAAGCCTCTTTTTTCTTTTGTTCTACGACATGTGGAGAAACATTTTTTTCAATGTTTTCATCCGGACTGTCTTCATTGTTCATTTTCTTTAAATCAGAAATTTTCAGTGGTACCACAGTTACTTTTTCAATTTCAGATACTTTCATGACTTTTTTCTCTATATCTTCCATTGAATCATGCGTAACAATCGTAACAACAAACTCATTATCAAATTGCTCTTCTTCTAACTGTTCAACGCTCGGCACGGATTTAATAATGTCCCCAATTTTTTCCAAAACATCAAAAACCATGTATACTCTCGCAGCCTTTAATAAACAGTCAGGGCGGATAAATATGGAAACTTCATAAACCTTGTAACCTTGCTCATTCGCCTGTTCCAATACCGTTATTTCAAATTGGTCATAATTCAAATTGGTTTTTGAAATATTTGCTTGATCGATTTCAGCAGTTTGTGTTGTGTCCGATTGGTTTACTATCTTTCCGGATTCAATCATCTTTAATTTATTGATTGCATCCGACACATCTTCCTTGCCTTCACCGCCGGCAGCAATTGAGTTTACCATGCTTTCTAAATGGTCGATGGCCATAAAAATAATATCCAATAATTCTGAGGAAAATTTATATTTACCGTTTCTGACCCCATCAAGAACATTTTCCATTTGATGAGTCAAATTTGCCATATCTTCAAAGCCCATTGTTGCTGACATTCCTTTCAACGTATGAGCTGAACGGAAAACTTCATTAATAAGTTCCAAATTGTCCGGATCATTTTCGAGCTTCAGAAGGTTCTCATTACAACTTTGAATATGTTCCCTGCTTTCTTCGATAAAGACTTCTAAATATTGGCTCATTTCCATAACACTCATCCCTCATTAATAATTTTTGTAATTTGGTCGGCAATCTTTTCCAAATCAGTAACACAATCAATGTACCCGGAATTTATCGCAGATTTTGGCATTCCAAATATGATTGCAGTCTTTTCGGATTCGGCAATGGCATAAATGTTCTTTGATTGCTTTAACTGTTTTAATCCTTCTGTTCCGTCCGAACCCATTCCCGTCATGATAACAGCTACTTTCTGATAATCTCGAAGTTGACTGGCTGATGAAAACAATTTATCGACACTTGGGCGGTGTCCCTTAAGCGGTGGTTCCGTGCTAAGTTCCGTGACAAGCGTTTTCCCTACTTTTCTGACGACTAGATGCAGTCCCCCGGGGGCGATATAAGCAACACCATTTTGTAAAATTTCACCGTTTTCCGCTTCCTTTACATGAATCTCACTGATCGCATCCAATCGTTCAGCCAAGGACTTTGTAAACCCTTTAGGCATGTGTTGGACAACAAGAATCGGAGCTTGTAAATTTCTGGGTAAACAGGTTAATACTTTTTCAAGTGCCCTTGGCCCACCGGTCGATGTACCAATTAAAACAAGTTTTTTTCCCCGATGATAAGAATTCGTTTTAGGTATGGACCATTGTTTCCTATCATCATCAATGGTCGGCAGTGGCTTTGGTCCAATTGGATCAGCTTGAACCAGTTGTTTTAAATTCACACGCTTTGTTTCTAAAATTCTATTAATCAATTCATCTTTCACTTTATATAAATCAAGAGAGATGGATCCACTAGGTTTTGCAATAAAATCAAAGGCACCATATTGCATGGCCAGAATCGTATTTTTTGCTCCTTCTGTCGTTGTACTTGAAACCATAATAACCGGCAAGGGGGATTCACTCATGATTTTTTTTAATGCATCAATCCCGTCCATCACAGGCATCTCAACATCTAGTGTAACAACATCGGGATTCAATCTTTTAATTTTATCCAATGCATCTAATCCATTTCTGGCTGTTCCAATAACTTGGATTCTCTTATTATTTGACAATAAATCTTTAATAAGCGCACGCATAAATGCAGAATCATCAACAACCAATACTTTGATCGGATTCATCATATAATAACCTACTTTCTTAATAAGAAATGTTGTAACCTTTCAATAAAATGATCCTCTTTCTGCGTTTGCTCCAAACTATCATTTTTCATCAAATAGTTTTTCGTTACTATCCTCATTTGCTTGGCTGCATTTGATTTCGGCTTGAACAAAAGAAAAGGAATCTGATTCTTTACAGCCGAAATAATCGTAGAATCTTCAGGTAAGAATCCAAGAATTTCACAATCCTTTTGAAGAAATGAATTCATGACCGTTTGCAAGCGTTGCATAACTATACTGTTTTCCTTCTCATTTTTCATTCGGTTTCCCAGTAGGTAAAATTTTGCTTCCGGTACTTGTAAATGAATAATTTTCATTGCGGAATAAGCATCTAAAATCGATGTAGGTTCCGGTGTAACGACAACGATAAGCGTTTCGATGCCGGAGAGCAGCCGGACAAGTTCATCATTCATCCCGGCGCCAATATCAAAAATCAAGTAATCATAATCATATAAAACATGTTTCAATTCCTGAAGCAGGTGTTCAACCCGATCCTTTTCAAGTTTGATCGCACGGTTCAGACCCGTGCCACCGGCAATATAATGGATATCATAGTTTTTTTGAATAATATCATCTAATGAATATTCTTCTGTCAGAAAATGAGCAATGGTTTTTTCTGCCGTTTTGCCCAAGAGAAGATCAATATTTCCCATACCTACATCTAAATCAAATAATAGCACTTTTTTCCTATGTTTTGATAGAGAAATTGAAAAGTTTAATGCAAAATTCGACTTTCCGACCCCTCCTTTACCACTGATAACGGCAATCGTTTTTGCACTTTTCCCTTCTAACTGTCGCTTTATCCGAGCACGCAATTTTTCTGCTTGATCAGTCATTGTTTGTCTCTCCAACAATTTGATTAATGATAGTGTCATGCGTAGCAACAATGATATCGTCCGGGACATCTTGACCCGTTGTGATATAGGCAATGGGTGTATGATATTTATAAGAAAGATTAAGCAATGAACCGCAGCGACTTGTTTCATCCAGCTTTGTAAAAATAAATTTATCAATCGGTAAGTTGGAAAATTGCTGATAGATCGTTTCTAAATCTTCCTCTTTAGCGGTTAAGGAAAAGACTAAATACCTCTCCATATCTGTATGAAAATCAATGGTCTTTTTTAAGTCCTCTATATACTTTTTATTTCGGAAATTTCGTCCCGCTGTATCTATGAAAACATGGTCAAAAGCTGTGAATTTTTCAACTGCTTGTTTAAAATCATTTATGTTGTAACAAACTTCAATCGGGACATTCAAAATTTTCGCATAGGTTTTTAATTGTTCTACTGCAGCTATTCGGTAAGTATCTGTTGTGATAAAGGCAATTTTTTTCTTTTGCTCAATGGCTTTTATTGAAGCTATTTTCGCCAAAGTTGTTGTTTTCCCTACACCTGTAGGACCAATTACGGCAATGTATTTTTTTTGAGGCGCCTCTCCAAATTCCAGCGGCTTTATATACTCCATCAGTGACTGAACAATAAAATCATATGCGGTATTTTCATCCACCTGTTCCTTTTTACTGTAATAATGCCCATATATATCTTCCGTTAATTGTTGTAAAATCGTCTCACTAATATTTTGGTTAAGCAATTTTCGGTAAATTTCCCTGTAAGGAGACGGGATATGTTCAATCGATAGATGCCCCTGACTTGATATTTGCTTAATCAATTGCTTTAAGTCGCGGATTTCCTTTAAAATCATTTCTTTGTTTTCCCCTGTTTTATTTTGGACAGGTTGCGGTGGTTGCAGATCTTTTCGCTTCATTTCAGTGTTCATTTCCATCCGGGGAAAATCGATTTTCTCTTTTTGAGATGGTTGGACCATATCATTATCCAGTGCAGCAATGACTTCGATATTTTTTTTGCGAAATAACCCGAAAAAGCCATCTGTATAAATAATTTTTGAATTTAATATTACAGCATCTTTTCCTAGATCTTTACGGATTTTTTTCATTGCTTCCGGCATGTTCGGAGCTATATATTTTTTTACTTTCAACTGATATTCACCACGCCCACACTTTGGATTTCGATATTCGCATCTAATTCATTATAGGATAGAATCGGTACTTGCGGAAAATATCTTTCTGTTAATTCTCGAACGTACATCCGGATAGCCGGTGAACAAAGAATAATCGGCGTTTGATTATACAATTGCATTTGTTCAATTTGTTTTCGAATATTTTCAAGAATAGCTTGCGAAGTTGACGGATCCAAAGCCAAATAATTACCATGTTCTGTTTGTTGGACATGGTCAGCAATCAATTTTTCAACTTGGCCACTTAATGTAATCACCTTAAGAGGATTATTTTCTTGAATATATTGGTTTGTTATTTGCTTGGCTAATGCTTGCCGAACGTATTCAGCTAAAATCTCAGGATCTGTTGTCACTTTACTAAAATCAGCCAATGTTTCAAAAATGACCGGTAAATTCCGAATGGACACACGCTCTTTTAACAATTTTGCCAGTACTTTTTGAACATCACCCACAGATAAAGGGTTTGGTGTAACTTCCTCAACAAGAATCGGATAATTTTCTTGCAGATGATCGATTAATTGTTTTGTTTCTTGTCTTCCTAAAAGCTCATGAGCATAGTTTCTTAACACTTCTGTTAAATGTGTACTAATCACAGATGGTGGATCGACAACCGTATATCCGGCCATTTCCGCATTTGTTTTCATGTCTTCTGTAATCCATTTTGCCGGGATACCGAAAGCCGGTTCAACGGTATCAATTCCTGTAATTGTCGGATCATCAACTCCGGAACTAATTGCTAAATAGTGTTCCAGATAGATTTCACCTTTTCCGACTTCATTACCTTTAATTTTGATTCGGTATTCATTCGGAGCAAGTTGAATATTATCGCGAATGCGGACAACAGGAATAACAAGACCAAGTTCCAATGCCAATTGTCTTCGAATCATGACGACCCGGTCCAACAGGTCCCCGCCTTGATTCGTGTCAGCAAGCGGGATTAATCCATAACCGAATTCAAACTCTATCGGGTCAATCGTTAATAAATTGACGATGTTTTCCGGTTTCCTCATATCATCTGTTGCAACTTGTTCTTCAGACTCAACTAATTCCATTTTTTCTCGATTTCCTACATTGGACAATCGGTATCCGCCGACAATAAGCATACCGCCAATTGGTAATGTGACAAAATTCTGGATTGGCGTAAATAACCCGAGTATAACAATGGTTCCACCGGCGACATACAACATTTTCGGATAGGCAAATAATTGAGCGATGACATCGGAACCTAAATTCTCTTCAGACGCAGCTCTTGTTACAATGATTGCCGTTGCTGTAGAAATTAATAACGCCGGCAACTGGCTGACAATCCCGTCACCTACAGTCAAAAGTGAATAATGGGATGCAGCCTCTCCAAACGGCATTCCATTTTGAACCATTCCAATAATAATCCCGAAAATAAGATTAATAAAGACAATGATAATCCCGGCAATGGCATCACCTTTGACAAACTTACTTGCTCCATCCATTGCTCCGTAAAAATCCGCCTCACGAGAAACCTTTTCCCTTCGTTTTCGGGCTTCCTGTTCGGAAATCATCCCGGCATTTAAATCAGCATCAATGGCCATTTGTTTACCGGGCATTGCATCTAATGTAAACCGAGCCGCTACTTCTGCCACCCGTTCCGCACCCTTGGTAATGACGAGAAAATTTATAATTACGAGGATGAAAAAAACTACGAGACCAACTAAGACATTTCCGCCGACGACAAAGGTTCCAAATGTTTCAACAACACCCCCGGCATCACCTTGTGAAAGAATTGAACGTGTTGTGGAAACATTTAAACCAAGTCGGAATAAGGTCATTATCAATAAGAGAGAAGGAAAAATAGAAAAATCCAGCGCCTCACGCATGTTCATTGTCACCAAAAGAACAAGCAATGCCAAGGAGATATTTATGATAATTAAAAAGCTCAACATTCCCGGCGGCAATGGAATAATAAGCATAACAACAATAAGTATGACACCAAAAACAACGGATAAATCTTTTAGTTTCATTCCTTACTCCCCTATCTAAATAAGTAAAAAACGATCATTTTCAATTTCGTTATACTTTCTTTTTCAACCGGTATACATAAGCCAATACTTCAGCAACAGCTTTAAAAAAATCTTCCGGTATTGCCTGGCCAATTTCAGTTTGGTGATAAAGACTTCTGGCTAATGGCCGGTTTTCAATCATGACGACCCCATTTTCTTTGGCAACATATTTTATTTTTTGCGCCAAATAGTCCACACCTTTGGCAACAACAAAAGGTGCATCCATTTTACTTTCATCATATTTCAGTGCAACAGCATAGTGGGTAGGATTCGTGATGACGACATCGGCGGTCGGAATTTCCTGCATCATTCGGTGAAAGGCAATTTCTCTTTGCCGCTGTCTTCTTTTTGACTTAATTAACGGATCCCCTTCTGTATTCTTAAACTCTTCTTTAATATCTTGTTTTGACATACGGATACTTTTTTCGAAATCATATTTTTGATACATATAATCCAGCAATGCCAAAAATAACAGGCCCCCTGTTGCAAACAAACCCATTTTTACCGTAATGGAACCGACAACTGATAAACTTGCTCCTGCCGATTTAAAAATAAGGCCAAGAATTTCCTTCAAATGTGTCCATAAAAATGCAAAAGCAATTGCACCGATGACGACTACTTTTAAAATTGATTTCAATAATTCAACCAAAGCCCGTAATGAAAAAATTCTTTTAAATCCTTTGATCGGATCGATTTTTTCCAACTTCATTTTCAAAGGTTCCGTTGTACTAATAAACCCGACTTGAATATAATTGGCCAGTAATGCGGCTATAAATCCGGCCAACATAACCGGACCTACCAGCATGAAAATTTCCTGAAACAAATCCAGCGTAATTGTTTCAATCGTATTCATTGTCACTTCTTGAAACACATATTCTTCAAATGTTTGATAAAAAATGCGATTCAAACCTTCCAGCATATTTGAACCTGTAAATAAAAGAACAAAAAAGACTGCCAGTAAAATAATAGCTGTATTGACATCTTGACTTTTCGCGGTCTGACCCTTTTTTCGTACATCTTGACGCTTTTTCGGGGTCGCTTTTTCCGTTTTTTCTTCCGCAAAAAATTGCAAATCTACTTTTAACATTCGATATCTTCCTTTGATGAAAACAAGCAGACCAAACACAAGTGAAAAACTGTGCCCGTTTCCTATTAGTTATTTGCTAGCCGCCAAGCAGTGACATCAAGTCTCGCAATGAATAAAGCAATAGTTCAAATAGACTTTTGACTGAAAAAATCATTGTCCCCATAACAATGAAAAGAATGATAATGCCTGCTAAAATTTTTACAGGAAAGCCAACGACAAAAATATTCATTTGCGGAACAGTTCTCGCTACGATACCTAAAGCGACATCAATCAAGAACAGACTGGCTACAACAGGAACCGACATTTGAAAACCGATGATAAACATAGCTGAGAAAACTTTTCCAATCAATTTGACTGTGTTTTCATCGCCAAAATGTAAAAATGGTTGATCAATCGGGATAAATTGATAACTTTGATATATTCCATCTATTAATAAATGATGACCGTTAACCGATAATAAGAATAGGAATGCAAAAATATATAAATATTGTCCTAAAATCGGACTTTGAGCCCCGGTTTGCGGATCAATCACATTGGCAATGGCAAAACCCATTTGAAAGTCGATAAACCCACCTGCAATTTGGACAGCTGATAAAATAATGTAACCAATAAGTCCCAGTGCAATACCGGCAATTGCTTCCTTTATAACTAACAGAATATATACCATATCGAACTCAATCGGATCGGTATCAATTGTAAAGACGATAACATAAGCAAGATAAAGAGCCAGACCAATTTTCACTCGAGCAGGGATGGTTCGATATGAAAAAATCGGTATAACGAGAAAAAATGATAATACTCGGATAAAGACTAATAAAAAAACAGGGATAGAAGTAAGCAACACTTCCATTGAATCAACCTACAAATCTAGTTAAATTTGAAAAGATATTTTCAGCATACTGAACCATATGACTGACCATCCAAGGTCCAAATACAATCATTCCCAATAATACCGCCAAGATTTTAGGAACAAATGCTAATGTTTGTTCTTGTATTTGCGTGGTAGCTTGAAAAATACTAATAATTAAACCGACAACCAACGCAATAAGGAGAAGCGGCCCCGAAACAATTAAAATAGTATAAATTCCTTGTTCTGCCAATGTAATTACTGATTCACTAGTCAACTATGTTCACCTTCTTAAAAAGTTTGCAACAATGATTTAACAACCAAATGCCAACCATCTACCAAAACAAATAATAATATTTTAAAAGGCAGTGAAATCATAACCGGCGGTAACATCATCATCCCCATCGACATCAGGACACTTGCAACCACCATATCAATGACGAGAAATGGAATAAAGATCATGAAACCAATCTGAAATGCGGTTTTTAATTCACTGATGGTAAATGCCGGAACTAATGCTGATAACGGAATGTCCTCAACCGACTCGGGAGGTTCCGCTCCGGTATATTCTAAAAATAATGCAAGATCTTCCTGTCTCGTATATTTACTCATAAATTCTTTAAATGGTACTACCGCTTTACTATAGGCTTCTTCTAAATTGATTTCATTATTAAATAAAGGCTTTAGTGCTTCATCATTTACTTGACTGAACGTCGGAGCCATAATAAAAAATGTCATAAATAAACTTAACCCGATAATCACTTGGTTTGGCGGAGTTTGTTGCGTACCGAGACCCGTTCTGACAAATGATAATACAATAACAATTCTCGTAAAAGAAGTCACCATGATTAAAATGCTTGGTGCAATTGTTAAAACCGTTAAGAGAAGTAACAGCTTTACTGATGTTGATACTGTTTCCGGGTCACTATTATTAAATAAAGACATAAACTCATTCATTTATCTTTAAACCCTTTCTCCACATTCTCTTCATATGCTTTCCTTCTCTTTTCGGCGATACCATGCAATTGCTTTTCCAATTCTTTTTTAAATGATTGATTTTCCTCGGCATTTTCTTTTTTTGTCTTTAAACGAGCTGTCAGTTTTGAAATCATGTCTTGAGGTTTGACCATTTGCTCCATACGGTTATGATATTGGTCAATAATCATGTTTACTTCTTGTTCATCATTAATCTCCTTTAAAAGCTCTACATTTTCACCGATACCAACCACCAAAATTGAATTCCCCACTTTAATCATTTGAACAGACCGATTCCCGCCTAAATTGGTTCCGCCTAAATTTTTCATTGTTTGTACAGAAGGGGATACATTGTTTTTCTTTTGCAGCCATTTCAACAATCCAAATAACATGCCAATAACAATGACCAACATAAAAATGGTCTTCACGATATCCCACACCGTTACACCCACCTGTTGCGAAGTGGTTTCAGCTGTTTCATTTTTGGGGGGCAGCGATTTTTTCTCGGTCTCGTCTTGATCTGTTCCTTTATCCTGCTGTTGAAAATATTCATAAACACTACCATCGACATTTTTTTCTGCATAGACAGTCATCTCATCCACATTGAAGAGGGATGAAGTCATAATTAAAATGATTAAAAGGGCGCTTTTCATCCGATTCATAATTTTCGAGCTGCCACCTACTTTCAGAAAATGAAACAATGAAATATTCAAATAACCATTATTGGAATCGAGAATAACGGTTTTATTTTCCAATTTAAGATAATGTCTTTTTAATAGCTTCCAAGACACGGTCTGCTTGGAAAGGTTTTACGATGAAATCTTTTGCACCGGCTTGAATGGCATCAATCACCATAGCTTGTTGCCCCATTGCTGAGCACATAATGACTTTTGCATTTGGATCAATTGCGCGAATTTGTTTTAATGCAGCAATTCCATCCACCTCAGGCATTGTAATATCCATTGTCACAAGATCCGGATTAAGTTCCTTAAATTTTTCAACGGCTTGTGCACCATCGCTAGCTTCACCAACAACTTCATAACCGTTTTTTACCAAAATATCTTTAATCATCATTCTCATAAATGCTGCATCATCAACAATCAGTATTCTCTTAGACATAAGAATCCTCCCCTGATACTATTTCATGTTTTTGATTCTGTCGGATTGGCTAATAATATCAGTGATCCGAACACCAAAATTTTCCTCAATGACTACTACTTCACCTTTGGCAATTAATTTACCGTTAACAAGTATATCTACCGGCTCCCCGGCTAATTTATCCAATTCAATTATCGAGCCCGATGACAATTCCAGTATCTCTTTCACTACTTTTGTTGTTCTTCCCAATTCAACAGTCACTTGTAAAGGAATATCAAACAACATTTGTAAATTTCTGCTTTCTTCTTCGGTTGTATGAACTAGTGAAAAATCGGAAAACACTGCAGGTTGTACATGTTTTTTCCGCTCGTCCGTTTCCAAATGTCCGGCATGTCCAAATGTTACCGGGTCCCTTTGCAAGTGTGACTCCTCTTTGTAAGAATGCAATGGAGTTTCTCCCCCTGTATTTCCGTACATCCGATTAGGTACCTGCTGAGACATTTCTTCTTTTTGCTCTAAATCCGTAACGTCATCAACCATTACTGTCGCTGATGCTTCTTTGGCTGAAACATGCATTAAATCAGAAACTAAGCTTTTTGCAAATGGGAGCGGTAATAGTTGCATAATAGAAGAATTGATTAAATCCCCCACAATTAAGCGAAAAGAAATTTTAACCAAGTAGTCATCCGTGGGTAAACTATCTGTTCCTTTTCCTTCCGGGATATTTAATAAATCAACAATTGGCGGTGAAATTTCGACCCGTTTATGAAAAATGGTCGACATGCTCGTTGCGGCACTTCCCATCATTTGGTTCATTGCTTCTTGAACGGCACTCAGTTGCAATTCACCAATTTCCGAATCAACATCCCGTCCGGTTCCGCCTAACATTAAGTCTGCGATGACACTGGCATCATATTGATTAATCACCAACACATTTGAACCGAGAAATCCGGTTGTGTAATCGACGGCGATGGCAACATAAGGTTTTGGAAATTCTTCAACCAACTGATTTTTCCTTATTACGGAAACATGAGGAGTTGTGATTTCCACCTTTTGATTTAACAAGGTTGAAAGGGCTGTTGCAGAACTCCCGAATGATATATTACCGATCTCCCCTAAGGCATCTTTTTCCACGGGAGATAAAATTTTCTCTTCATCTGACGAATGTGATTGGGTATCTTCTTCTGTATCTTTTGTTCCATTTAATAAAGCATCGATTTCTTCCTGGGAGAGCATTCCATCATTCATCATTCTCATCTCCCTCCTTCAATTCTTCAAGTATTTGGACAGCCAATTTATTATTTATTTTTCCGGGCTGTGCTAAAAATTTCGGTTTTCCTTCCACCTTTATGATTATCGGTTGGTCTATTTTTCTATTCAATTCAATACAGTCACCTTCCGTTAAATTTAAAAATTCCTCAATCGTTATTTCCGACTGACCTAATTCAGCAATAACCGGTAATTGAGTATGTTTTAAATGTCTTTTTAGGGCAAGAAGTTTTTCCGGCTCTGCTTGTTTTTTTTCTGTTTGCATCCAATAAGAAACCGATAATTTTGAGATAATTGGTTCCAACACAATATGAGGAATACAAATATTAATCATCCCGCTCGTTTCTCCAATTACTGTATTTAAAGAAATGACAACAACCGTCTCATTAGGAGAAACCATTTGTAAAAATTGCGGATTTACTTCAAAGCTTTGTAAGACAGGATTAATATGTGTAACGGTACTCCATGCCTCCTGTAATTGTTCAAAAGCATTTTCAAATAAATTCGTCATAATTTTCGTTTCAATATCAGTTAATTGGTCAATTTTATTTATACTTGTTCCCATTCCGCCTAAAATCCGGTCAAGCATGGCATAAGCAATATTTGGATTAATCTCTATCAATAATCTTCCCTCTAGTGGAAGAACTTCATATAAATATAAAACGGTCATTTTCGGAATGGACCGAACAAACTCTTCGTATGGAATTTGATCGGCACTTGCGACTTCAACATGAACATACGTCCGCAGTTTTGCCGAGAAATGAGTGGTTAAAAGTCGGGCTAAATTATCATGAATTCTCGTTAAACTGCGAATTTGTTCTTTTGAAAAACGGAGCGCCCGTTTGAAATCGTAAGTACGAATCTTTTTTTCTTCTTCTTCTTTTTTGATTTCTTCTGCATTTACTTCACCAGTAGATAAAGCAGAAAGTAACGCATCGATTTCACTTTGGGAAAGTATCTCACCGGATGGCAAGTTTGTCACCTCCAGCCATCAGATATTTTTCAATGAAGTTATAAATTTTGCTATAGGATATTAATAGATTCATTGGATGATTGTCGAGGTAATGTAAACTTGGATGATTTTACCTTCCTCCATAAATTCACTCAAACTTTCTTTTAAGTCCTTTTCCAATTTTACTTTCCCTTCCGTCCCTTCCAAATCTTTCGCTTCTAAACCGGATAATTTTTTTATTATCACATTTTCCACTTGAAAGTTTCGCTTTTCTAATTCTTCTTTCGCTTTTTTACCATCCGTTTGAATCGTAAAAGAGATACGAATATAATCACCGTTTAACAAATTTGTTGTAATTTCAGGGATTTCTACTGAATTCTCTACTATTTCATCTGCTGTCGGCTTGCCACCCGCAGCCTCAGTTCCTTTCATAAAAAAATAGTAAAGACCAACAGCAAGAGCAATGATTACAACCGACATAAATATCAGGAGCAGTCTAACTGTTTTTTTCAAGACCGGTTTCCTCCTTCCGTTGATCTATTGTAATCATCCGGATATCCCGATAAAATTGTTTTGTTAAAGAAACGAGCGTCTCGACATCTTCTCTTACAACATACCTTTTTCCATTTGTCAAAAGGACCGTTGTATCAGGAAACGATTCGACCGTTTCAATTAAGAAAGCATTTAAATAAAAGGTATTCCCATTTAACCTTGTTAACTTTATCAAAACAATCACCAAACTTTTCTAAAATAAAATCTGTTTAAAGTTATCAAGGAGGGGACCGGAGACCATGATTTTCCCCGGCATTCCTCCCAGATTATATAATCAGCTTCGTTCAATTATTGGTTAACGTTTTAAATTAACCAGCTCTTGAAGAATTTCATCTGAAGTCGTAATGATCCGGGAATTTGCTTGAAAACCACGTTGGGCAACAATCATTTCTGTAAACTCCTCGGAAAGATCAACGTTAGACATTTCCAGTTTACCTGAAACAACTGTACCGTATGAGCCACCGCCAATTTCAAATTGAGGATCACCGGAATTCGGTGAACTTTGATATAAGTTTCCTCCGGCTTTGTCGAGACCTTCCGCATTGCTGAATCTTGCTAATGCGATATTACTAATTGTATTTACTGTTCCATTTTCATACTGGGCAATAATTTCACCGGTTTGGGAAATGCTGATACTTTGCAGCCCAACGGAGTTACCATCTACTGTAATTTGTTTTGGAATCGTAATATCTCCTCTTACATTTGTCTCAGGATTAAACCCTTGTACTCTGAAGCCGTCCGAATTTACTAATAAGCCGGTTTCATCGATATAAAAGTTTCCTGCACGGGTAAAGTAATCTTGTCCGCCATCATTGACGACAAAATAGCCATCTCCATTGGTAATCGCCAAATCTAGTGGACGACTTGTGTTTTGCATACTGCTTTCCGTATGAATCGTATCGATCGAAGCAATTTCTGAACCTAAACCAACTTGTTTCGCGTTAATTCCCCCTCGGGTAGCAGTACCCCCGGAAGCTGAACCGATTGTTTGATACATTGCATCTTTGAAAGTAATCCGACCTTTTTTGAATCCAAAAGTGTTTACATTCGCAATATTATTTCCGATTACGTCCAATTTGATTTGCATGTTTTTCATACCGGATATTCCTGAGTACATTGATCTAAGCATAAATACATTCTCCCTTCAATTTTCTCATTGTCTGCTTCAGTCAATCAGCAAGGCTCGGCTTTCCTTTTGAAGGTCCAGCCGGTCTATATAATAATCGTTCCATTAATATTTGTGAAAATTTTTGAGTTGGTTTCACTACGATCCATTGCGGTGATAACCGTTTGATTTTTTGCACTGACAATTAATGCCGCATGGTCTAAAAGAACTAACGATTCATTGACACCCATTTGTTTCGCCTCGGTTACTTTTTCACTAATTTTCTTCCAGTCTTCCGAGCTAATTTCAATATTTCTTTGTTCGAGGCGAGTTTTCGCATGCTTGCTAATGGTTAAATTGGTATCATTTTTTATTGCCGCTTGCAAATGGTCGGCAAAATTCGTATTAGTCGTTGTTCTATTATCTTCTGTATTCAATTTTTGGATTCCGATTGGTGGAATAAATGTATTTCTTATTTGCATTTCATCAACCCCTGACTCCAGATTAATTTCCGGAGAATCGTTTTTCAAGATCGCCTAAGCAACCATGATTGAAAGAATTTGGTCGATTGTCAATTTCGTTCCCTTTTGATCATTAACTTGATAAAAAATTTGCCCGTCTTTTTGACTTACTGCTTGAACGATGGCATATTTCAGTTCACCTTTTTCTTCCCAAGAAACCTTTTTTCCTATGAGATTGCTTGCATTGGCAAGTTGATTCCCCTTTTCTTGAACCGACACCCCTGAAATATTACTAGGTGTTAATTCTGTACCGTCTTCCAAGTATAATTTCACACCATCCTCGGTAAACTTTATTGAAGTAATGATTCCTGTCCCGTTTTCGATAATTGGCTCAGCCTTTTCATCGCTAGGGTAAGTGATTTTATCCCACTTAACTTCCATTCCAAGTAAAGATTGGTAAGAAAGCATTTGCTGTTCCTTTTGATCGGAAATTAACTCTTCCATCGACTGATTCATTGTAATCATTTGTTCAAGTTGGGAAAAAGTCGCCATCTGGGCAATGAATTCACGATCTTCCATTGGATTTAACGGGTCCTGGTTTTGCAATTGGGTTACCAATAACTTTAAAAATGCATCTTTTCCCAATGTATTATTATTTGTAGAACTCTGTTTGGCATTTGATAAATAATAACTTGAATCTATAGTATTCGTCATGAAATCACCTAAATTTCATAATTTAATAGTGTTGCCTTAAAAGTTTCCATGAAATCTTCATTATTTTGTTCATCTTTTTTTTCTTCATGTTGTTGATATCCACGTTGATCATTATTTTGGTTAGGCTGTTGATGATTAAATCTTTCCTGCTGAATATCATCAAGAAAATCAATCCGATTAATTGGGATATTTTGCTGCACGAGTGCTTGTTTTAATGCTTGAGATTGCGACTCTAATAACTCTCTAGCACTTGTCGTTGACGAAATAATTTTTGCAACAAGTTCATTATGCTGTTGAATGAGTTCAATTTTTAATGTGCCTAAATGTTCCGGCTTTAACTGGATAGTCAACTTTTGTACTTGACCGTTTTGATAAAATTTACTTTTGGCTAAAATCGTTTCAAAATCTTTTATAAAACGTTCCATCGTGACCGGCTTGTTCCCTTCCAATAATTGAAGCAATCCACCTGTGTTAGGAGTTTGGACAGTCCCCGCTTCTATTGGCTTTCCTGATAATTGTTGATTTTGACCGGTTTCATCTGATCCAAATTTTGGCAGTTCACTGACATCAATCACTTCATTGTTATTGACCATATGCGATGATGGTGCATCTCCGGAACTTTTCATATCAACGTTCCGAATCGTTAAATAGGGCTGTTTACTTCTAAACACCGAAAGATCTTCAACCTTCTTATCTGTAACCAACTTAGCAAAAGCTTCTTGCAATACAGCCGATTTTTTCAAATCTGCTTGTAAAGTTTGATAAAAGGTTTTTATTATCTTTTCCTGTTCTTGTGTAAGCAGGTTGCCGGGATGTTTATTATCATTCATGAGTTGATAGAGAACAGCCGCGGTCTTAACCACATTTGTGAAACTTTGACTTTGATCTAAGTGAACCACTTGAGTAAAATCAAATTGGTTCAGGAATTGCAAAAGATTAACGAACCCTTGAAGATTTCCTTGATCTTTATTTACCTCTTCCAAAAGTTGTTGAATTTGTTCTTGAATCTGTTCGTCTTCTGTTCCATTATCCTTCGTTTCTTCAAGTAAAAAACCGAGAATATTCTGGATGGAAGTTAATAAATCATCTGCGTCAATACCAGTAAGTTCCAATAGCTTTTCCAAATTTAACGAATCATCTTTACTTGCTTCCGGATGGCCTAATCCTTCAAGTAAAGCTAGTTCTCCTTGGTTTATATTCTGTCCTTGGTTAACATTCTTTCCTTGGTTGGCATTTTCCTCAAGTAAATGATTCGCAAACAAAGCCAGTAACTGTTCAAAACCGCCGGCTTGTCCCTCTTGTCTAACTAGCGGGTCATGATTTTGCTGCGGATTTGTTAATAAAACTTGCGAATTGCCCGAGACACTGATCATGTTTTCACCTCCTTTCAAGTTTACATAGTTTTATTGATTAGCTAATTTAGCGGTGAAATTGGCGGCCTTTTCTACCGGCATTTTTTCCAGAATCCGTGCCAATGTATCCTCTTTTAAATCGGTCATAATATTAAGAGCTGTTGTTTCATCCATCTGCGCAAGAATGTTTGCGGCGCTTTGTGGTTTCATCTTTTCATAAGTTTTGATAACTTCGTTCCATTGCGTATCTGTTTCATTCTGATCATTTGCTTTTGCATTTGCATTTTCATTTCCCGGCTCTGCTTGGTTATTTTGGTTCGTTTCAAAATTTTTCTTCTCTTCTTGTAAAGTTGCTATTTCTTGGTCTTTCTTTTCTAATTCCGACTGCAAATCTTCAACCTTTTTTTCCTGATTTTTTAATTGGGCCTGAAGTTTATTGATTTGCTGATCATATTCTTCTATTGAAGTGGTTGCCATATCCTTACTGGAAAACAAACTTCCAATGACAGGTATTTTTGCTGCTTCCTGAAAAATATTCAATCCCGAAACGGTAGATATAATGAGAACAATGGTTAGAATGAGCAAAAAAGGGATGATGACAAAATAAAATAGCTTCTTTAAAATTCCCGATTTGTTTTCTTCCATTGTTTTATTTTCCTCTCTCATTGTGACATTACTTCTCCCTCGCCACGATTTGCATAGAAATTTCGTCCATTACTTTACGATCTTCCACATCCAGAAAATGGAGAAATTTTTCGTATTCTTTGCTTTTCATCTTTTCCATTTTTTTAACTTCAATATTTTTTTCAATCAGGCGTTGTTCCTCTTCCTGCATATGTTTGCGGGCATGAAAGACTAATTGTTGGTAGCTGTCAATTTCTTTTTGTAAATTTAATAAATAATGTTGTCCTAAACGAATTTCCTGGATACTGACCCCGGATTTAATTTTTTTTAATTGCAGTTCTTCAATATCTTCCTTTTTCTTCAATAATTGATAAAGTTTTTCTGCGACATCTTCAAACTTACGGATGGCTTTTTCATACATAAATACCTGCTCTTCTTTTTCTTTTTCACGCAAGTCTAAAAGTTTTTCCAGTTTAAATGTAAATTTCACTGATAATCACCTGCGAAAAGTTTATTTAATAGAGTAATACTTTCTTCCATTGAAATTTTTTCATCTGTCCGTTGTTTTAAATATGAAATGATTTTTGGATAATACTCAATGGCTTCATCGATTTCTTTTGAAGAGCCTTTTTTATAAGCACCTATGTTGATTAAATCCTCCGATTGTTCATACGTATTTAATAAATCTCTAAAACGGTTGGCCGCATCAAAATGCTCTCTTGTGACTAAAGAGTTCATTAATCTACTGATACTTTTCAAGATATTGATGGCGGGGTATTGTCCTTTGTTAGCCAAATTTCTGTCTAATACAATATGTCCGTCCAATATCCCACGAACAGTATCCGCAATTGGTTCATTAAAATCATCACCATCAACGAGTACGGTGTAAATCGCCGTAATGGATCCATTTGCATTAGTACCGGTCCGTTCCAGTAAAATGGGCAGCATGGAAAAGACAGAAGGTGTGTATCCTTTCGTTGCCGGAGGTTCACCGGTTGCCAGTCCTACTTCTCTTTGAGCCATCGCAATCCGGGTGACGGAATCCATCATCAGCATCACATCTAAACCTTTGTCGCGATAATATTCTGCTATTGCCGTTGCTGTATATGCACCTTTAATTCTCATCAAGGCAGGTTGATCACTTGTCGCTGCCACTACAATCGAACGTTTTAATCCTTCTGGACCGAGATCATGTTCAATAAATTCCCGAACTTCCCTACCTCGTTCACCAATTAATGCTATTACATTTAAGTCTGCTTTTGTATTTCGGGCAATCATCCCCAGCAATGTACTCTTCCCGACTCCACTACCTGCAAAAATACCGATTCGTTGCCCTTTTCCAATCGTTAATAAGCCATCAATGGAACGAACACCAACTTCTAACGGTTTCGTAATTGGCGGCCGATGAAGCGGATTGGGAGGTTTTCGTTCAGTTGGCCAGCTACGTAAATTATCAGGGAGGAGCGAACCATCCAACGGTTTTCCCATGGAATCCAGTACATTCCCTATCAGTGCATCTCCTACTTTAATATCCAAAGGTTTTTCCGTACTTTCTACCAACCAGCCAGGAGCAATATCACTTACTGTTGTAAAAGGCATAATATAGACACTTTCGTCTTTAAAACCGACGACTTCTCCTAATATTTTTTTCTTCCCTGAGTCGCTTTTCGGATAAATGTAACAAATATCGCCAATCGAACAAGTCGGTCCTTTTGATTCAATCATGATTCCCACAACTTGTTTAACCCTGCCGTATCGTTTGAAAGTATCAATGGTTGCAAGATGATGTACTAAATCGATTGCTTTCATTCTTCATCACCAATGAATAGTTCAAACAATTTCTTTTTTATTTCCCGGAGTTGGGTATCAAGACCGACATCCATCCGTAATCCATCCGTTTCAATTATACAGCTCGTTTCTGATAAATTTTCATCAGGATAAATATATAGTTGTCCATCATGAAAATGAGGCAAAAGTTCATCTTTTTTCTTGACAAGTAAGGCGTAACGGCTCGGATTTACATATATTTGAACCTCTTTATAATTTTTCACTTCATCAATTGCCTTTTTTACTAACGGTAAAAACCTTTCTTCATTTTCATGTAAACTTGAGCAAAGAATTTTTTCAGCAACTTTAAGACTTAAAGTCAAGATTGTTTGTTCGGATTTACCGACACAATTTTGGTATTCAATCTTTGCCTCATCAACAATGGACTTAGCAAATTGAATAAGTTCTTCCACTTCACGATAACCTTTTTCTTGACCAAGTTGAATTCCTTTTGAATAACCTTCATGATGCGCTTGTTGGTAAATTTTCTCTTTTTCCTCGGCAAATAACCGCTTTTCTTTTTCTATTTGCCGGCGAATTTGATCTGCTTCTTGATTTGCACGTTCAACAATTAAATTTGCTTCTTCAATAGCCTTTTCGATATATTCATTATTTTGAAGAGATTGAATGGATCCGTCTGTTTCTTCATGTGGTTGTCTTGAACGATTCATTGTCAATAAACGGATCGTTATTTTTTCTTCCATTTCATCTGTATAGGTTCTTTTAATAACGTTAGACAATGATATCATCTCCTCCCCCACGAACAATAACGATTTCTCCTGCCTCTTCCAGTCCACGAATGATCGAAACGATCCTTCCTTGCGCCTCCTCAACATCACGTAAACGGACAGGCCCCATAATCTCAAGTTCTTCTTTAAATGTATCACGCATCCGTGTTGACATATTTCGAAAGATGATTTCTTTCACTTCATCACTGGCGACTTTTAGTGCAAGCAGTAAGTCTTCATTTTCGCAATCTCGAATAATCATTTGAATAGCACGATTATCAAGAGTGACAATATCTTCAAAGACAAACATCCGTTTCTTAATTTCCTCTGCCAGCTCAGGATCTTTCTTTTCCAAACCTTCGAGTATTGTTCTCTCTGTCGCCCGATCGACACCGTTCAATACTTCCACAATCGCCTCTATACCACCGGTTTGCGTATAATCATGCGTAAATGTTGCGGAAAGTTTTTGTTCCAAAATTTGTTCTACCTCATAAATTACTTCCGGTGATGTGCTGTCCATTAAAGCTATTCTCCTAGCAACATCCGCCTGCATTTTCTCAGGTAAATTGGACAAAATGGTTGCTGCCTGGTTAGCGTCTAAATAGGACAGAATTAAGGCGATCGTTTGCGGGTGCTCATTTTGAATAAAATTTAATATTTGATTTGGATCCGCTTTTCTGGCAAAATCAAACGGTCTCACTTGTAATGCTGAAGTCAAACGATTGAGTATGGCTGTTGCCTGCTCACTTCCTAAAGCTTTCTCTAGTATCATTTTTGCATAGCCGATCCCGCCTTGTGAAATATAATCTTGAGCTAAGGCAAGATTATGGAATTCCTCAATAACTTCTTCTTTCTTATCAGCTGTAACATTTTTTATTGTGGAAATTTCCAATGTTAATTTTTCAATTTCTTCCTCTGTTAAATATTTATAAACAGATGCTGATACGTCGGGACCAAGCGAGATGAGAAGGATAGCGGCTTTTTGTTTTCCGGTCAATTCTTTTTTTTCAGCCAAAAAATCACCTCCTTACTCTTGAGAAAGCCATGTACGTATTAGTTTGGCAAATTCATCTGGTTTTTCTTTTGCCATCTTTTCAATTTGGTTCTTTCTAATCATTTCTTCTGTTTCTTTCGGTTCATTTAAATCCGGAACATATAGCGGTTCTTGTTTTGTTTCAATAACTTCTTCTTCAACCTCTAGTTCTTCCCGTCGTTTACGTAAAAACAAAATGAGTAAAACAATAATCACAAGTGCAAGAATACCGATAACGATATAACCCCAAACAGGAAAACTACTTTCTGTTGTTTGACTTGGATTCGTCGCTTTTCCTAATAACGGTTGGAAAGTGACAGAAATTTTATTTTCAATATCCGCATCGGTCAAATTAGCATTATTATCGGATTTATCAATCGATGTACGGACAATTGTGCTTAACATATCCTGGATCGCTTGCTCTACCTCCGTCGAAACAGAATCGGGATTTTTGGCATTTGGCGGTTCAACAATCACTTGGATTCCCAAGTCGCGAATTTTAAAAGGACTTTCAACAATTTCTTTACGGATTTTATTTACTTCATAATTGATCGTTTCTTCCGTTTTTTCGTAATCCCCATTACCTGTTGTTCCTTCCGTGTAACCGGTCAAAGTATCTCCGGTATCTTCTGCTTGTGGAACGCCACCGTTTGCAGCATTTTCACCTGTGTATGTTTCACTGATTCGTTGAGCGCTGACAGCAATTCCTTCCATATTTTCTTCATCAACAGGTTCGACTAGGTTTTCTTCACGGCTCTCTTGTGTAAAGTCGATATCGGCCGTCACCGATACAGCTACTTTATTTTGACCCATCAACGTACCCAGCATGCTCTGAACCTGCCGTTGTATATCACGTTCTATTTCTTTTTTAACAGCAAATTGATTTTGTAAATCTGTTCCATTTGAAGAATTTTTTGCATTTTCTAAGTCATAGTACTCAAAATTTTGATCCATGATGACGATATTATCAGTAGGAAGGTTTGGTACTGATTTTGATACAAGTGTATACAATGCTTTAATTTGTCCTTCCGAAAAATCGTATCCGGATTCTGTTGTTAACACAATTGATGCGGAAGCTTCTTCATTTTGGTCCTTGACGAAGATGCCATTTTCCGGAAGGGTAATCATGACATTTGCATCTTTAATTCCGTCAATGCTTTTAATCAAGTTGGCCAGCTCGGTTTGCATAGCATCCAATTTCATGACATCAAACTCATTATCTGTCATGCCAAGCCCGGCGTTTTCACTAAAAAATGAGTAATCGATACTGCCTGTTTTAGGAATTCCTTCTGCCGCCAGTTCCACAAGTAATGTGTTAACAGATTCTTTAGGTACGTTTATTGTCGTACCGCCATCTGTAATTTCAGATCGAATCCCTTTTGCATCTAGCGCCTCTTTTATGCTCCCTGTTTCTGCTGGAGTGAGATTACTGTATAAAGGAACCATCGTTGTTCTCGTAGTAAAAAAAACAAGAACAGAAACAATTATAATAAATAAAATAATTGAACCGATCAAAAGGAACTTATGACGTTTTGTTTTCCCCTGCCAATTATTTTTTATTTTCTCTATTGTGTTTTGCAACGTTTCTTTCATCTATCTCTCTCCGAACAGTGATTTTTAATTAAAGTACCTCAAATATCTTTTGCTTTTTAGACTTGCATTCTCATAATTTCTTGGTAAGCTTCAACTACTTTATTACGTACTTCCATTGTTGCTTGTAATGTAATGGAAGCCTTTTGGGAAGCAATCATAACATCATGCAATTCTACGTTTTCTCCTAAAGCCATTTTCTTTGTTAAGTTGTCAGACTGTATTTGAGCATCATTTACTTGATTAATGGCATCCTTTAAAAAACTCGAGAATGTTTTTTGTGCTTTATAAGGAGTAACTGCCGATTGATTCGCCTCCGAAACAGCGCCGACATTCAAAGAAATCGGGTTGATTGCCAATAGTAACACCTCCGATATTTGATTTTACTAGCGAAAAACTATGTATCTATCATTCATTCACCATATACCTATTTTCCAATGTCCAATGCTTTGACTAGCATAGATTTTGAAGCATTAAATACAGTAACATTCGCTTCGTAAGATCTTGTTGCACTAATTAAATCAACCATTTCCTTTAAAGGATCCACATTTGGCATCTGTACATAACCATTTTCATTTGCATCAGGATGTTCAGGGTTAAAAACAAGTTTATAAGGTGTTTCGTCTTCTACAATTCTTGAAACTTTTACACCCGAGGTTACCGTATCTTTATTCATCGCCTTATTTAATAAAGTTGAAAATTGTTCACCCTTTGGTTCCAGAACAACCATTTTCCGCCGATAAGGAACCCAATTGCCATTTACGTATTCTGCACGGGTAGAGTCAATATTGGCAACATTTGACGATATTACATCCATCCGTAATCTTTGTGCTGTCAATGCACTGGAAGTAATGTTCAGACCTGAAAACAATTTTATTTGCCTCCCTTAATAACCGATTGGAGCGTTTGAAACTTCCCGCTTATTCTATCGATTAATGCATTGTAATAAATTTGGTTTTCCGCCAATTTTGTCATTTCTTGATCGACATCGACACTATTGCCGCTTTCATTATATTGGATATTATTTTTTACAATTGTTACAGTTCCATTTTCTGAAGGTGGGAAGGGTATATGTTTATTGTTTGTTATTTGTGCAGATAAGTGTTTTGTATTTTTTAACTCATTTTTTAATACGGTTTTAAAAGGTAATACCTCTTGTGCCTTATAATTCGGCGTGTCAACATTGGCAATATTTTGCGAAATAACTTTTTGTTTTGTTGTTGAGTAATCCAGTGCTTGATCCAAAATAGAAATTGTATTGGAAAATATTTTCATTCCAGTCTACTCCTTGTCATCAAATTGACATAAAACACATATATACGACAAATTTCGCATTCTTCATCTATTTTAAATGGTAATGTAGATAATGTCTATAAGAGGTCCCAATTTATTCATAGGTAATTATCCCTATTTTTACCTGTGCGAACAAAAAAAATCATGCCATTATTACTAAAAAAATGACATTGTTTTTTATTATTCGACATATCATAGTAATTTTCCTTCTATTGTGACAAAAATTTCAAAAAGAAAAAGCGCGACCATCTTCCTGCTCTTATCCACCAGGAACATAATGTCCTGTGAAAAAAGAACTAGGCATGGCCGCACTCTTTCATACATTCATTTATTTATTATGATCTAACTTTTTCAAGTTCTTCTAAAAACTTATCGTTCAATACTTTAATAAACGTACCTTTCATACCTAAAGAACGAGATTCGATGACACCGGCACTTTCTAATTTTCTCAATGCATTGACGATGACTGAACGGGTAATTCCTACTCGGTCGGCAATTTTCGATGCGACAAGTAGACCTTCTTTTCCGTTTAATTCCTCAAAAATATGTTCAATTGCTTCTAATTCACTATAAGAAAGTGAACTGATTGCCATTTGCACAACTGCTTTACTGCGTGCTTCTTCTTCAATTTCTTCCGATTTTTCGCGTAAAATTTCCATACCGACAACAGTAGCACCATATTCAGCTAAAAGCAGATCATCATTATTAAATTCACGACCTAAACGGGAAAGAATTAATGTTCCCAATCTCTCGCCACCGCCGTTAATTGGTACAATAGTCGTTAAACCTGTATTAAATAGTTCTTTATTTTCGACTGGAAATGCAGTGTATTCACTGTTTACATCTATGTTTGCTGTTGTTTCAATAACATTGAATAAACTCTTTGTATATTCTTCCGGGAATTGACGATCTTCTAACATTTGTTTCATTCGATCGTTTTCAATTTGCTCGGTAATGGCATATCCTAATAATTTTCCTCTTCTGCTTACGATAAACACATTTGCATCAATAACTTCACATAAGGTTTCCGACATTTCCTTAAAGTTAACTGGTTTTGCTCCTGCGCTTTGTAACATTGCATTAATCTTTCTTGTTCTTGATAATAGTTCCATTATTCTTCCTCCTAATAATTTGAATTTTGCTTTGAATATTATTTCGACATTGCTAAATTGCAGGTGTTGAAGCACTGCTAGAGAATAAATCGACTTAAATCCTTATCTTTTACGATAACTTCAAGTTTTTCGTCAACATATTGGGCATTTATTACAATTTTCTCCAGCGAAATCTCAGGAGCCTCAAATGAGAGATCCTCAAGTAATTTTTCCATGATTGTATGTAATCTTCTTGCTCCAATATTATCTGTTTGTTGATTTACTTCAAATGCAACTTCAGCAATTCTATGAATAGCATCGTCAGAAAATTCTATTTTTATACCTTCTGTTTCCAATAATGCAACATATTGTTTGATAATGGCATTATTCGGCTCAACAAGAATCCGAATGAAATCTTCAATTAGTAATTTATTGAGCTCAACACGGATGGGAAATCTTCCCTGTAACTCAGGGATCAAGTCCGATGGTTTTGCCGTATGGAACGCACCTGCTGCAATAAATAATATGTGATCCGTTTTTACCGGACCATATTTCGTTACAACGGTTGAACCTTCAACAATTGGTAAAATATCCCGCTGTACACCTTCCCTGGAAACGTCAGCTGAATTATTTGAACTTTTGCTGGTAATTTTATCAATTTCATCAATGAAGATGATACCGGTTTGTTCAGCACGGAAAATTGCTTCTTGGATAACCTCATCCATATCAATAAGTTTGTTTGCTTCCTCATTAATTAATATTTTTCGTGCGTCTTTTACCGGCAGTTTTCTTTTCTTTTTCTTTTTAGGTAACAGGCTAGTTAGAGCATCCTGCATATTCATACCCATCTGTTCAATGCCGGTCCCCTGAAACATATCAAACATGGAAGGTTGTTGTTCTTCGATTTCGATGGTAACAATTTCCTCTTCTAATTCACCATTCGCAAGTTTTTCCCGGATCAATCTTCTCTTTTCAGCTCTGTTTAATTCATCTGAATCATTTTTCAACTGTTCCTCTTGATTCGGTTGACTGCTATTACCAAACAACATTTCAAACGGGTTTTTAAAATTCGTTTCTTTTTTGCCGGATGGAACGAGAATGTCGACAAGACGATTATTTGCATTTTCTTCTGCTTTTTCTTTTACTTGTAGCATCATTTCTTGTTTCACTAACCGTACGCTCGTTTCCACTAGGTCACGAACCATGGATTCGACATCACGTCCAACATAGCCTACTTCTGTAAACTTAGTCGCTTCAACCTTTACGAACGGCGCTTTTACCAATTTGGCAATTCTTCTTGCTATTTCCGTTTTACCAACACCGGTCGGACCAATCATTAAAATATTTTTTGGAATAATCTCATCACGAATTTTGTCAGGCAATAAACTTCTTCGGTATCGATTACGTAGTGCAATGGCTACAGCTCTTTTTGCCGCCGTTTGACCAACGATAAATTGATCTAACCTCTCGACTATTTGCCGCGGAGTTAATTCAATAGACTTTTTCATTTCAACCATTTTGTTTCACTCCTTAAATGAACCCCGTCGTTAAATCTCTTCAACAATAATGTTTCCATTTGTAAAAACACAAATGTTTGCAGCGATCTCTAAGGACGCTTTTGCAATTTCTTTAGCTGACAGACTTTCACCGGCAAATTGTTTTAGCGCTCTTCCAGCAGCCAATGCATAATTTCCACCGGACCCAATTGCTAGAATATCATCATCCGGTTCAATCACTTCACCTGTGCCCGATATAAGTAGCATTTCCTTTTTATCCATGACAATAAGCATTGCTTCCAACTTTCGTAATACCCGGTCACTCCTCCAAAGTTTCGCCAATTCCACTGCGGCTCTTTGCAAGTTCCCGTTAAATTCTTCTAATTTTCCTTCAAACATTTCAAAAAGAGTGAATGCATCAGCGACTGAGCCGGCAAAACCTGCCAATACTTTGCCGCCATAAAGTCTCCGCACTTTTCTAGCTGTATGTTTCATTACAACGGAGTTCCCTAAAGTTACCTGACCATCACCAGCCATTGCACCCTTGCCATTATGATGAATGGCGAAAATAGTTGTTGCGTGAAATTGTTCCACTCCCATGCCTCCTTTTACTCAAGCACGCGGATGATGTGCAAGATAAGTTTTTTTTAAATGCTCTTTTGTAAGATGCGTATACGTCTGAGTAGACGATATGGAAGAATGGCCGAGCAATTCTTGAACCGTTCGTAAATCCGCGCCACGGTTCAATAAATGGGTTGCAAAAGAATGTCTGATCATATGTGGATGAATATGTTTATTCATTCCTGATTGTTTGATCATTTCATCAAAAATATATCGAATACCTCTTGCTGTAAGGGGAGTACCCTTTTGGTTCACAAAAAGATACGGATGGTTTTGTTTACCCATCAGTTTTTTACGACCATATTCAATATATTCGTGAATTGCTTGATTGGCAAATTTTCCATACGGTACATAGCGCTCTTTATTTCCTTTTCCTTTTACAAGAAGAATCGATAAATGTTGGTCTAAATCACTAAGCTTAATCCCGGCACATTCACTTACGCGTATACCTGTAGCATATATGATTTCCAGCAGAGCTTTGTCCCTTTGACCAGCTGGTGTTGAGCAGTCAACGGATTGAAAAAGAACTTCAAGTTCTTCTTCGTAAAAGAAGTCAGGAAGCTTTTTTTCCAATTTTGGTAAGGAAACTTGAGCAAAAGGATTCGTGTCTACTTTAGATTCTCTCATTAAAAACTTAAAGAAGGAACGGATGCTTGAAATTTTTCGAGAAATCGTTTTCTTTGCAAATCGTTGCTCAAATAATTTGGTTAAATATAAACGTGCATCTTGATGGGTAACCTCATTAATGCTTGGAATAGCTTGTTCATCCATGAACATGAAAAAAGTTTTCAATTCATGTTCATAACTGTCGATCGTGAGTTGTGAGTAATTTTTTTCCAGCTGCAAATATTCGATGAACTCCTTAAGCAATAAATTTACATTTTCCATCCGTTTCACCTCTTTAGGTGGCTACTTCATACTACCATAAATTTTTGAATATTGCAATAGGTGTTCACGATTTATTCATAAATTTCTGAAAAGCCTCACGCTGTAAAGAAGTTTTCAATTTCAGCAGATAATGAGTCAATTTTCGACAACACGCAACATTGAACATTATTACACACATATATATATTTTGTCCATAAAAAAAATCTATAATAACCGTTAAATTTTGAAAGTTTTTTGAAAGGGAAAGCAAACCATTATTTTAATGAATTAGAATCCATAAAAAACTTATAAGTAAGAAAAGCGCAGAGCGCCCGCTTAGCGACGTACAAACTGGAGCGCCCCGCAATGAGAACAGATTTGCTTCCTCGAATAGACATCGCACGAAGAAAAAGCGATTAGCTTTTTCGAGGACTCTGATTAATCTTCCTTGAATAAGCATCGCACGAAGAAAAAGCGAGTAGCTTTTTCTAAGGAAAAGGAAACACGGCGAGGCACGAGCCGATGTTGACTTATCGTAGTGGAGGGGAGTTAGTTTCTCAGTCGCTGGCGCTCGGAGCTAGACAATAAAACTAATCCCAAGTTATTTACATGTATTTTTATACTTTCTTATACTAAAAAAAAGAAAGAGCAAGTTTACACTCACTCTTGTGGTTTTTCTTTATAATCGCAATTCGTACATTGGATTTGTACACCTTTTTTAATCTTTTTCTCGACCAGCATTCCGTTACATTTTGGACATGGCCTCGCGACCGGTTTATCCCAGGACAAGAAGTCACATTCAGGATAGCGGCTGCAACCATAAAAGATGCGGTTTTTTTTACTTTTTCTTTCAATAACTTGACCTTTGTTACATTTTGGACAAGGAACACCGATTTCTTTAATAATCGGTTTCGTATTTCGACAATCGGGAAAATTGCTACAAGCCATAAATTTCCCGAATCGTCCCATTTTAATTACCATCGGGTTCCCGCAAATTTCACAATCTTCCCCTGCGTATTCATCCTTGATTTCTATTTTTTCCATTTCCAATTCAGCTTTTTCTAAATACTTCCTGAAATCTTTATAGAATTCATCGATGACTTTAACCCATTGGACTTTTCCTTCTTCAATTTCATCCAGTTCCCGTTCCATTTTTGCGGTAAACTCCACATTAATAATTTCAGGGAAAAATTCAGACATAAGTTGAATGACAATTTCACCCAGTTCTGTCGGTACGAATCTTTTATTTTCAAGGGATACATAACCCCTTTTTTGGATGGTATCCAATGTCGGTGCATAAGTAGAAGGTCTACCAATCCCTAATTCTTCCAGTGTTTTCACTAATCGGGCTTCTGAATATCTTGGCGGTGGCTGGGTAAAGTGTTGTTTCGGTTCGATATCCTTATTTTTTATTACCTCGCCTTCCTTTAGATCCGGAAGAAGAATATCTTTTGTTTCTTGATTATCATCTGTCGCTTCGACATATACTTTCATGAAACCTTGAAACTTCACTTTAGAACCATTCGCACGAAAAACGACTTGCCCATTTACTAAATCCACCGTCATCGTATCCATGATTGCCGGGGACATTTGACTGGCCACAAAACGTTCCCAAATAAGTTTATACAGTTTCCATTGATCTCTGGACAAAAAGTCTTTTATGCTGTTCGGCGTCCTTATCACACTTGTCGGTCGGATCGCTTCGTGGGCATCTTGGACATTCCCTTGTTTTTTTCCTTTTACTTCAACTTGTTCCGCATACTCTTTGCCAAATTCAGCTGTAATAAACTCTTTTGCTTCTTTTTGAGCGGTTTCCGAAACACGAACTGAATCCGTTCTCATATAAGTGATTAATCCGACAGATCCTTCTTTCCCAAGATCAATTCCTTCATACAATTGTTGTGCAATCATCATCGTTTTTCGGGCCCGAAAATTTAACTTTCTTGCTGCCTCTTGTTGTAAAGATGAAGTGGTAAAAGGTGGTGCCGGATTTCGTTTTCTTTCTCTTTTTACAATTGAATTCACTTGAAATTCTTTTTTATCCAATTGTGATAGGATTTTGTTCACTTCTTGTTCGGACTTTAGTTCCAATTTTTCTTTTCCAATCCCGAAAAACTGTGCAGGAAAAGTTATATTTCCATACTCGAACTGTCCACTGATCGTCCAGTATTCTTCAGGAATAAAATTGTTTATCTCATTTTCTCGATCAATAATTAGTTTGACGGCAACCGATTGAACACGGCCCGCACTTAAACCTTTTTTAACCTTCTTCCATAACAACGGACTGATTTTATAACCGACAAGCCGGTCCAGTATTCTTCTTGCTTGCTGAGCATCAACCAAATCCATATTAATGGGTCTTGGATGCTTAAACGATTCTTTGATGGCATCTTTGGTAATTTCATTAAAAACAACCCGGCAATCGGATGTTGTATCGAGATCCAGTGTATGTGCCAAATGCCAGGCAATTGCCTCACCTTCACGATCAGGGTCAGCTGCCAAGTAAATTTTTTTTGCCTTTTTTGCCGCTGATTTTAATTCTTTTAAGACTGGTCCTTTTCCCCGAATCGTAATATATTTCGGTTCATAGTTATTATCGACATCAACCCCGGTTTGACTTTTTGGCAAATCCCGGACATGCCCCATGGATGCTTTCACTTTATATTTTTTCCCTAAATATTTTTCAATCGTTTTTGCTTTTGCTGGTGATTCTACAATCACTAAATAATCTGACATATAGATCCTCCTTAGAGGTTTCCGCTACTGCTTTTAATTTAGAAACTTCCAAATTAATTTGTTTCCCTCTTATTATATGTTTATACGTTTTGAAAAGCCTTCTCCTTATATTCCAATAATAAGTTCATTTGAAAGGATTTTCTTCCCAGCAATAAACTCTCACTTATTATTAAAGATAATTCGATGATTTGTCAATAAGAAAGTCATTAGACCCAGAAAAACCTTTCAATTTCATTTTTCATATTATATACCCGATTATATGTAAAATGTACTGGAAACGTACATTTAATCAGAGGAATATTCAAATTCAGTTAAAATATCTTCAATTGACATGACCAGTTTTGCCCCTTCTTGAATCAGTAAGTTTGTCCCTTTTGATGTTGGCGAAAATATCGAACCCGGAACAGCAAAAACTTCTCTTCCTTCATTTAAAGCGAATTGTGCGGTAATTAACGATCCGCTTTTTTCCTTTGCCTCTATTACAAGGGTTCCAAGAGAAAGACCGCTAATGATTCGATTTCTTGCCGGAAAATAAGATTTATGGGGTTTTATATATGGCGGATACTCGGTTAATAATAAATGCTTATTTTTCATTTCTTCTGCCATAGTAATATGCTCCCTAGGATAAATATGCTCAAAACCACTTCCTAAAACTGCAATTGTCTTACCGTTTGCAGCGATAGCTTGTTTATGAGCTTCAAAGTCGACACCTTTAGCTAAACCGCTTACTATTATAAAGTCCTTTTCCACCAGCTCATTCACGATTAGTCTCGTTGCGTTTAGTCCGTAAACAGTTGGGATTCGTGTACCGACCACCGCTATCAATTTTTTCTGCAATAGCCTAGTGTCTCCCTGGCAATAGAGAACATATGGAGGCATATAAATTTGTTTTAATAAAAATGGATATTCTTTATCAACGATTGTTATGATTGTAATATGTTTTTTATTATAATCGGATAATATTTCAGAAATATTTTTTGTATGAAGATCGTTAAAAAATAACGAAACATATTGTGAGGGTATTTGGAATTGTTCCCGTAAATCATGGGGACTCATGAAATAGATCGACTTTAACGTCGGATCATATGATAGCATTTTGTAAATCGTTTTAACTCCAATCCCGCGACATTCATGAAGATGAATTAACCGCTCTCTCGTACTTACTTCTTTCACTTGACCAACTCCTTTATAAAAAATAGGGGACACCACAAGAATGCGGTGTCCTTTTTGTTTTAATTAATGGGTTTTACATTTTTCGTACAAACCTTTTTCTTTTAACACGTTAATTAGTGTTTCTCCAATAACAGATGGAGTATCAGCCACTTGTATACCACATTCATTCATGACTCGAATTTTTTCATCAGCCGTACCTTTACCGCCGGAAATAATCGCACCGGCATGCCCCATTCGCTTTCCAGGAGGTGCTGTCCGGCCACCGATAAAGCCGACTACCGGTTTTGTCATATTCGCTTTGATCCATTGTGCCGCCTCTTCTTCCGCTGTACCGCCAATTTCACCAATCATGATCACAGCATATGTTTCCGGATCTTCATTAAATGCTTTTAATACATCAATAAAATTCGTGCCGTTAACCGGGTCGCCACCAATTCCGACAGCGGTTGTTTGACCAATACCAGCCTGAGTCAACTGATGGACGGCTTCATATGTTAATGTTCCGGAGCGGGAAACAACACCGACATGTCCTTTTTTGTGAATATATCCCGGCATAATACCAATTTTACATTCATCAGCGGTAATGACACCCGGACAGTTTGGACCGACGAGACGTGTCTTCTTCCCTTCCATATATCGTTTCACTTTAACCATATCCAAAACCGGTATATGTTCAGTGATACATATAACTAAATCCAATTCTGCATCGACTGCTTCGATAATCGCATCGGCGGCAAACGGAGCCGGAACGTAAATAACTGATGCATTTGCTCCCGTAGCTTTTACAGCTTCACTTACTGTATTAAAAACAGGTACTCCCTCAACTTCCGTTCCACCTTTACCGGGTGAAGTACCTCCGACAATTTTTGTCCCGTATTCCAGCATTTGTTTTGTATGAAAAAGTGCCGTTTTCCCTGTAATACCTTGCACAATCACCTTTGTGTCTTTATTAATAAAAACGCTCATACTTTTCCCCCACTTTTCGCAATTGTCCTGTTTGTTACACGTGCAATCCCCAAATGATCATTTACCGACTAATTCCACGATTTTTTGTGCACCATCTGCCATTGATTCGGCAGGAACAATATTCAAGCCGGATTCATGTAAAATATTTTTTCCTAATTCTACATTTGTTCCTTCCAACCGTACGACTAACGGTACAGATAAACCGATTTGTTTTGCTGCTTCTACGACACCGGTTGCAATAACATCGCATTTCATAATTCCACCGAAAATATTGACAAAAATTCCTTTGACATTATTATCAGACAAAATGATTTTAAATGCTTCCGTTACTTTTTCAGCCGTTGCACCGCCACCGACATCAAGGAAGTTAGCCGGTTCCCCGCCGTAATATTTAATGATATCCATTGTTGCCATGGCGAGACCTGCTCCATTAACCATACATCCAATATTTCCGTTTAATTTTATATAGCTTAAGTCATATTTTGAAGCTTCAATCTCTTTTGGATCCTCTTCGTCAAGATCGCGGTATTCGAGGATATCCGGATGACGATATAATGCATTGCTGTCAAAATTCAATTTTGCATCTAATGCCATTACCTTCCCGTCACCTGTTATAACAAGCGGATTGATTTCAGCAATGGAACAATCTTTTTCTACAAATACAGTGTATAATCCGGTCATAAATTTGACAGCTTGATTGACAAGCTCTTTCGGAATGCCAATATTAAAGGCAATCCTTCTTGCTTGGAATGGTGCAAGACCAATAAGCGGGTCAATGGTTTCTTTAAATATTTTCTCTGGTGTTTTTTCAGCTACTTCTTCAATTTCCATACCGCCTTCACTGGATGCCATTAAAGTCACTCTTGAAGTGGCACGGTCTAAAACAATACCAATATAATATTCTTTTTTGATATCGCAACCCTTTTCAATGAGTAAGCGTTTAACTTCCTTCCCCTCAGGACCCGTTTGATGGGTAACAAGGGTTTTCCCCAGCAACTCACCCGCATATGTACGAACTTCATCTAAATTTTTCGCAATTTTCACACCGCCTGCTTTTCCCCTTCCACCGGCATGAATTTGCGCTTTTACAACAACGACATTACTGTTCAATTCTTTTGCAGCTTGAACTGCTTCATCAACTGTAAATGCAACTTTACCATCCGGAACAGAAACTCCATACTTTCTGAGAAGTTCTTTTCCTTGGTATTCATGAATATTCATTCTCCATCCTCCTGTCAAACAAAAAAATAAGGTTGCATACCAATTGTAATATAATGCAGAAAATAATGTCTAGTTTTATGCAAAAATATCTTTCTTTAAGTTTCTTTTTTCATGGCTAAAACTTTTGATCATGACTACTTTCTACGTTCTCGAACCCTATCAATTTGATAAATAAAGGCGAGTACTTCTGCAACAGCTTTATATAATTCTTCGGGAATTGTTTCATTTATATTGATTTTCCCTAATAATTCTACAAGTGCTGCATCTTCGTGAATGGGAATGTTATGTTTTGCGGCTTCACGGATAATATTTTCGGCAATTTTACCCCTCCCTTTTGCTTTCACAACAGGAGCAATATTTGCTGCTTCATCATATTTTAAAACCACTGCTTCTTTTCGTTCATCTTCTTTTTTCATATTCTCACATCCAAGCTTCCCGATTGCACAGGTGGAATAAGATTTTGTTCCTCCGAATTTGTTTGCCGGTTGGCATCGATTTTTTCAAATTTAATTGCAGCGAGCTGATAGTTTAGCTTTTTCAAGTTTTCCTTTAATAAATCAACAAATGGTTGACTAAGATGTTCAATCTTGTCATCTTCGCAAAAAATATAAAGGCTGATTGTTCTATTTTGGACTTGCATGCGAGACACAATTTTTCCCAGACTGGGCATTTGAAGATCAAAAATAATCAGGCAAAAATTCGGATCTAATTTACCATCTTCTGTTTTTTTCCCACGCCAATGGATATTCGCATCGATCACTTTTTCAGCCAGTGGAAGCGGAAGAGATAGAGTCATTTGTAGTAATCCGTTGCTTTCGACATTGACTAATTGTGTACCTATAATTTTGTGAAATAATTGTTCCGCTTCTTTTTTTACCGGTAAAGGCAGCCCGTCCATCGTCAATAGTTGGATTAATTGACCTTTTAATGGCAAATTTTTCATTTCTGCCCCATTTATTAATGCTTCATAGTTCATACCGAGCAAAGTGTTTAATTGGCGGAAAAGTTGATGGATTTTATTCCCGTCTGACCCATTTAAAGAGAAAGCAATATTCGGATCATCTTTACCCAATAAATGCTGTAAGGTTTGGAAAATGGGCAAGTTCTTTGCCTGGCTATCTTGATTCAGTTGTTGATACAAATTTTCAATAAGAACCGATAAAGGGGGACTGCTTTTCATGGATAATAAGCTTTGAAATACAACATCCGTCATCGGTAAATTATGTTTATCCATCTGCTGGACGATCTCAAGAACTTTTTGAATATCATTGACTTGATTTATCCAATCGGCAACTTTTGTTAGAACATTTCTCTCAAACGAAAAACTCATTTGTTTCCATTGTTGTAAAAATTCATTCATCAATTTTGTTTTCGGTAAATGTAAAAATGATAAAAACGCATCATTATTTGAGATATTATCCAAAACTTTTAATTGAATGGTTCCGTCTGTTTTAACCACTTCAAACCAATAATCTTTTCGGACGTCGAGGGGAGCCTCGATATTGGCGATTATTTTTTCCCCGCCGATTTGAATAATGGCATGATTAGAAGGATCGATATACCGGACTTTGCCATAAAAAATTTGCCCCGGTTTAAAAACTGGAGTTCGGTCAAGTTGCGGTCTTTTGTTTGATTGTATAATTGATTGCATCGAATCGATGTTCATTTGCATCATCCCGATCAATTTCTTTATTTTTCATTTTCGTTATGTATATATTCTTTTATCGGAGCGAATGTCTTTCGATGAATGGGGGTCGGACCAAATTTACGGATTGCTTGAATATGTTCACGGGTTCCGTAACCGGCATTTTTTTCAAACTGATACTCGGGATACTTTTTACTGTATTCCATCATTAGCCGATCACGATAAACTTTTGCAATAATTGATGCACTGGCGATGGACACCGATAATGAATCACCTTTTATTAATGATCGCTGGGTGATAGGCGTATCAATCTTCATTGCATCAATTAAAAGAAAGTCAGGAAAAATTGATAATTGGTTAATTGCTATATTCATTGCTTTTTTTGTCGCTTGATAAATATTGATTTCGTCAATTACATCGGCTCCAACCACACCGATACCGATAGCTAACGCCTCGTTTTTAATCTCTTGATATAGCTGTTCACGTTTTTTGCTTGATAGTTTTTTTGAATCATTAATTCCGGAAATAAATATATTTTCCGGTAAAATAACAGCCGCAGCAACAACCGGACCTGCCAACGGACCTCGACCTACTTCATCAATTCCGGCAACATATTGGAAACCTTGCTTTTGTGCTTCTTTTTCATATACCATCATTTTTTCAAAACGCCGCTTCTCTGCCATTAACTCTTCTTGTTTTTTCTTCCAACGTTGGAGAAGTGCTTGGACACCTTTCCGTTCATCTTGCTGACATTTTTTAACAAAAGGGTCATCTGGTTCTGTTACAGATTGCAAAATCATTTCGATTTCTTTAATTGTTTGTTTCATTTGACAGGCCCTCTTTTTTTATTTGTTCAGGTGGCATTTCGAAAGTGAGGCGGCCAAGTTTCAGTGAACGGATATCACGGATAATCACCTCTGCGGTTTTATCATAATCAACCATGCCTCCACCTGCCAAGCATCCCCTTCTTGTCCCGATGGCATCAAATATCTCAACAATTTCTTCGGGAATATGATGAAACCCATATCGTTCCATTAAACGATCCGGATACTCTTTTTCCAGAAAGCGAAGAGCAAAAACGGCAACATCTTGTAAGTTTAAAATCGTATCTTTAATGGCCCCTGTCAAAGCAAGGTTAAAGCCCACTTGTTGATCTTCAAATTTTGGCCAGAGGATTCCGGGCGTATCCAATAGTTCGATTTCCTTTCCAACTTTAATCCATTGCTGCGCTTTCGTTACACCGGGAGTATTTCCGGTTTTGGCGATGTTTTTTTTGGCCAGACGATTGATTAACGTTGATTTACCGGAATTTGGTATTCCCACGACCATCGCTCTAATGGCCCGCGGTTTTATTCCTTTTGCCCGCATTTTATCAAACTTTTCACTAACGATTTGTTTTGTCGTTGTTACGATTGCTGCCATTCCTGCTCCCGATTGAGAATTAATTGGAATGGCGACAACGCCTTGTTTTTGAAAATAGGAAACCCATTCTTTCGTTTTTTTTGCATCAGCCATATCTGCTTTATTTAATAAGACAATTCTAGGTTTCTGTTTAATAATTTCATCAATCATTGGATTGCGTGAAGACAAAGGTATGCGTGCATCTATCAATTCATATACAATATCGATTAATTTCAATTTTTCGGTTACTTCTCTTCTTGCTTTTGCCATATGGCCTGGAAACCATTGGATCGACATAATCTCACCCTCCAGTCTAAACAAAGTCTCTGGTGTTGTTCACTTCTTTAATGAATCCAACGAAATTCTTCCAAAGGCCAGTAAATAATACTTGCTTTCCCAAGGATTTCATTAATTGGTACAGGACCGATATGTCTGCTGTCTTTACTGTATCTGCGATTATCTCCCATAACAAACACATAGCCTTCCGGAACTTTTACAGTAAAAGGTTCTGTTAGCGTTCCACCTATCAAGTCTTTTTTATAATCATCTAAATAAGGCTCGTCCATCGCTTTACCATTAACATATAAAGTATCATTATTGTATTCAATGGTTTCGCCGGGAAGACCGATGACCCGTTTTATATAATCCTTTTCTTCTGATGCATGGAAAACAACGATATCAAAACGTTTTGGCTCACCTATTTTGTATGATAATTTATTAACGATCATCCGGTCACGATCCTCCAATGTCGGCATCATGGATTCACCGTCAACGATAATTGGAGTAAAAAGAAATAAACGAATGACTGCTGTTAATGCAGCCGCAAAGACGAGAATTTTTATCCACTCCCATAATTCACTATTTTTTGCCATATGAACGCCCTCTCTTTTCTCAAAAAAATTTTCAGCTTCTATAATTGTATGTATGCTTAATTATAACTATTTTATAGAATAAATATAATGGTTAGGCTTAAAAAGCCCATTTTCTAAAAACTTACGGTCAAAGGAAAATTGTTATTGTTGCTAAACAATCGGAAATGTTCAATAAACATCTTCTAAATATTTTAAAAAAGTATTTTAAAATAAGCAAATTTGTGGATAGGATGAAAAAAAGAGCTTGTAGGCAAGCTCTTTTTTTCATGCATCAGCAGCAATGTTTTATTAAAGAATTTCTTTAATTCGTGCTGCTTTCCCACGCAGATTACGTAGGTAATATAGTTTCGCGCGTCTAACTTTACCACGGCGTACCACTTCAAGTTTTACGATTTTTGGTGAATGAAGAGGGAATGTCCGTTCTACACCAACCCCGTAGGAAACTTTACGCACAGTGAAAGTTTCACTGATTCCGCCGCCACGACGTTTGATTACAACACCTTCAAACAATTGCACACGTTCCCGGTTTCCTTCCACTACCTTAACATGAACACGAACAGTGTCACCAGGACGGAATGCAGGCAGGTCTGTGCGAAGTTGCTCTTTTGTAATTTCATCGATAATACCTTGCATTCGAATCAACTCCTTCCAACAGATGCTCATACAGAACAATTCACTGCAGCGGAACATCGTTATAACAGGCATGGATCAATATCCAAAACCACAAATTATATATTACCACACAGAATAGTAGTAAATCAATAAAGTTTTTATTTTTTTGTTGTATTCTTCTTGCAACTAACCGTTTCGTTTCAATTCGTTTAACCATTCAATTTCCTGTTCCGTTAACGGATAGGATTCCAACAGATCCGGCCTGCGTTCAAGCGTCCGTTTCAGCGATTGTTTTCTTCTCCACTCATCAATAAGCTTATGATTTCCGGATAAAAGTACATCGGGTACTCGCATCCCGCGAAATTCGGCAGGTCTTGTGTAATGTGGATGCTCCAAAAGCCCGGTTGAAAACGAATCAAGAACAGGTGAGTCCTCATTACCTAAAACACCCGGTAACAATCGGACGATACTATCAACGACTACCATTGCAGCTAATTCACCGCCTGTTAAAACAAAATCGCCGATGGAAATTTCATCGGTTACAAGATTTTCCCGGATTCTTTCGTCATATCCCTCATAATGTCCGCAAATAAATAAAAGATGTTCCTCTTTTGCCAATTGTTCCGCTTTCTTTTGTGTATAACGCTCTCCTTGGGGACAAAGAAGAATCACTCTTGGTGATGAGTTCGTTACGCTCTTAATATGTTCAACCGCATGGAAAATCGGTTCCGGTTTTAAAACCATCCCTGCCCCGCCGCCATACGGATAATCATCTACCGCTTGATGTTTATCCGTGGAAAAATCGCGGAAATTTGTTATATGGTACTGAACTTTTCCTAATTCCATTGCTTTTTTTAAAATCGACTCGTTGATAACTCCTGTAAACATGTTGGGAAAAAGCGTTAAAATATCGATGCGCATTAATCAAACAATCCTTCCATTGGTTCAATCCAAACCACTTTTTCATTCACATCCACTTTTTTTACAATTTCCTCAATATAGGGAAGGTAGTATTCTTTATGATCTTTACCTTTAATCACCCAAACATCATTGGCACCGGGTGTTAAGATTTCTGTAATGATCCCGTATTCCTTTTCGTCCGGTCCTGTCACCGTGCAACCGATGATTTCATGAAAATAATATTCATTTTCTTCCAGTCGGTCCAATTGATCAGCCGCTATTTTTAATAATCCGCCTTTAAATTTTTCAACTTCATTAATGTTTGTATACCCTTCAAATTGTAATAAATCAAAGTTTTTATGACGTCGCCAATTTTTAATTGTCAAAGAGATCGGTTCCTTCGCATTTTGTAAAAATAAATATAAGGTTGCCCCCTTTTGATAGCGTTGTTCGGGAAAATCTGTAACGGAAATCACTCGTACTTCTCCGTTAATCCCGTGGGTATTAACAATCTTGCCGACATTGAAATACGTTTGCAAACATATCACCTCTATTTTATATCTACGACAATTCCATCTTTAACAGTAATTTTTCTGTTAAGGAGTGATTCATTCCAATTATCACCAATATTAACGTCAATAAGTCCTTGTATCTCTCGCTCTTTTAATTCGGAGCCTAAAGGAAGAAGGTCAAGTTGTTCTATTTGAAATTCTAGCAATTTTACCTTCTCTTTTCTTTTCTCTATTTCTTTTTCAAAATATGTATTTATGCTGGAAACAGGGTATTTTTTCATTTTTTCCATACGCTTCATTTCAAATTTCAGTTGGTCGATTTCCTTTAATAATTGTTGTCTTCTTTCTTGAAAGGATATAAACAACTGTTTTTTACTTGATTCGGTTAATATTTGATTAACCGTTATGGTGGTTATTATTTGCATGTTAAAAATTCCCCTCCTCCCTGATCTTAATCTATATACGAAAAAAGGAGGGAATTCCCTAATGGGCCCCCTCCTTATTCACTGATCTCCAGAAAAACCTTCTTCTTCAATGTTGCATGTGCATGAGCATAAACAACAGTCCGAATCGCCTTTGCCACTCTACCTTGTTTCCCGATAACTTTCCCGATGTCTTTACTGTTAACTTTCAATTTGTAAATAATGCGGTTTTCATTTTCTTCCACATCAATTTTTACGTCCTCAGGAAAATCGACAAGGGGTTTGACGATAGTTTCGATCAAGTTTTCCATGATATCACTTATTTACCGTATTTTTCATTATGGAATTTTTCTAAAACACCTTTTTTAGAAAGAAGATTCCGAACTGTGTCAGAAGGTTTTGCACCATTTCTTAACCATTTCAAGGCTAACTCTTCATTGATTTCGAGTGTTGCCGGATCTGTTAACGGATTATAAGTTCCGATTGTTTCGATTTGACGTCCGTCACGAGGGGAACGTGAATCTGCTACAACGATACGATAAAAAGGAGATTTTTTTGCTCCCATACGTTTTAAACGAATTTTTACTGCCATAATATATTGCACCTCCAAATAGTTTCACACAAGTAGATATAATAGCAAGAAATAAATTGTTTGTAAAGTATTTTTTCTTAACAGCTATTCTTTTTATAGATTAGCAAATTTTTTTCCAAAAGGCAAGATGATAACAAATTATATATTACATGAATGGTAATTTAAATCCGCCTTTTTTCTTGCCTTTTTTCGTCATATTGTTCATTTGTTTCATCATTTTCTTCATTTCTTCAAATTGTTTAAGCAAACGATTTACTTCCGGGACTGTTCTTCCGCTCCCTTTGGCAATTCGTTTTCTTCTAGAAGCATTAATAATTTCCGGATGTTCTTTTTCTTCCTTTGTCATGGAACGAATGATAGCTTCAACGTGAGCTATTTGCTTTTCGTCGATCTTTAAATTGTTAAGCCCCTTTATTTTATTAGCCCCAGGCAACATTTTAATCAAGTCATCCAACGGTCCCATGTTACGCACTTGTGATAATTGATCAAGAAAATCGTCCAATGTTAATGAGGCGGATCGCATTTTCTTTTCTAATTCTCTTGCTTTTTCTTCATCGACATTGGCTTGTGCTTTTTCAATTAATGATAGAACATCACCCATACCAAGAATTCGGGATGCCATTCGTTCCGGATGAAACGGTTCAAGCGCGTCCATTTTTTCACCCATCCCGACAAATTTAATCGGTTTTCCCGTAACGGCCCGGATTGAAAGGGCTGCCCCGCCTCTTGTATCCCCGTCCAGTTTCGTTAAAATTACACCGGTAATACCGAGTTGATCGTTAAAACTCGTTGCAACATTCACCGCATCTTGACCGGTCATTGCATCGACAACAAGAAAAATTTCATCCGGTTTAACCGCTTCTTTTATATTTTTTAATTCATCCATTAAGTTTTCATCTATATGAAGTCGACCGGCTGTGTCAATTAAAACATAATCATGATGTTCTGCTTTTGCATGTTCAATCGCTTTCGCAGCAATTTCGACCGGACTCACCTGATCACCTAGAGAAAAAACCGGCATAGTAAGCTGTTTTCCCAATGTTTGCAACTGATTAATGGCGGCCGGACGATAAATATCCGCGGCAACCAAGAGCGGCTTTCGATTATAATTTTTCCTGAGTAAATTAGCCAGTTTCCCTGTCGTTGTTGTTTTCCCTGCCCCTTGCAATCCGACCATCATAATTACGGTTGGAGGCTTGGGACTGACAGCAATTTTACTTTGTTCGCCACCCATCAATTCAGTTAATTCTTCTTTAACAACTTTAATCACTTGTTGACCGGGGGTAAGACTTTTCATTACCTCTTGCCCAATTGCCCGTTCACTTACTTTTTTGATAAAATCTTTAACGACTTTTAGGTTGACGTCGGCATAGAGTAAAGCAAGACGGACTTCTCTCATCATTTCTTTCACATCCGCCTCGGTAACTTTTCCTTTACCGCGGATTTTTTGCATGGTTTTCTGCAACCTGTCAGCTAGTCCTTCAAACGCCATAGGTCGACCTCCTAATCTAATTCTTGTATTTCCTTTAGAACATCAAAAATTTCCTTGCTTTCCTCTTTTTTTATATGTTTTTCCAATAAGGAGGAGAGTTTTTTAAACATTTTCTGCCGCATAAGGAATTTTTCATAAAGATGTAGTTTATCCTCGTATTCTTCCAGCATTGCTTCAGTACGTTTGATGTTATCATAAACCGCTTGTCTTGAGACTTCAAATTGTTCTGCAATTTCTCCAAGGGAAAAATCGTCCAAATAATAAAGAGACATGTAATTTTGTTGTTTTGGAGTGAGCAAATCTTGATAAAAATCAAACAAATAATTCATTCTTGTTGTTTTTTCTAACATTGTTTCACCCTCCACTGTTAAGCAAAACACCTTTACACCGCTAATCTTACATAGTTTAAAAGAAAATGTCAATCCGGAATAGGTGAAACTTCCAGGGGCTATCCTAATAGTACAACTTCTAAAATTTTATTGCTAAAAGAATAGGTTCGGTTGATTTTTGGCTTTCTGGACAGCTCCTGGTTAGTTGAACCAAATCGGGCATGTTACGGGCACTTACCTTCTCCCTTTTGCTTTCTTGGTTGACTTAATCCTTAAGGAAGGAGATTAGTGCCCGTTCATGCGGGGCAAGGTGAAACATCAATCTTCTTTGTTTTCATCTGCCAAACCTGCAAATAGACCGTATACATATTGTTCCAAATCAAAGGGTTGCAGATCATCCATTTTTTCTCCAAGACCAACAAACTTTACAGGAATGTTTAATTCTTTTCTAATCGCGATCACAATTCCGCCTTTTGCTGTGCCATCCAGTTTGGTAAGAACGATACCGGTAACATCAGTTGCCTCCTTGAATTGTTTCGCTTGGATCATTGCGTTTTGTCCGGTTGTCGCATCAAGAACAAGCAGTACTTCATGCGGGGCACCGGGGATTTCACGTTCAATAACTCGTTTAACTTTCTCTAATTCTTTCATTAAATTTACTTTGTTTTGCAATCGTCCGGCTGTATCACATAATAAAATATCGGCCTTGCGCGACCGGGCAGCCTGAATAGCATCATACATTACCGCGGCAGGGTCTGACCCTTCATTTTGCTTAATGACGTCTACACCGACCCGCTTGCCCCACACTTCCAACTGTTCAATTGCACCGGCTCGGAATGTATCACCGGCTGCCAACAACACCTTCTTCCCCTCTTGTTTGAATTTATAAGCAAGTTTACCGATGGTCGTCGTTTTTCCCACACCGTTAACGCCAACAAATAAAATGACAGTTAAACCATTATCTTGAATATTTAAGGAAGTAATTTGTTCATCATCGGACTCGTAGATGTCAACTAATTTTTCCACAATAATTTCTTTTACTTGTGAACTTTCCTGGATATTGCGTCTTTTCACTTCCATTTTTAATTCATCGACTAATTCCAAAACTGTATCAAAACCAACATCGGCCTGAATCAACACTTCTTCAAGTTCTTCAAAAAAATCTTCATCTACTTTTCGATAGCGGGCAACAAGATCATTCATTTTGTCTGAAAAGCTTTGTCGTGTCTTTGTTAATCCATCTTTAAACTTCTCGGTAACCGTTTCTGTTTGTTTCGTCAATTTTTCTTTCAACTTATCAAAAAAACCCATAGCCACACATCCCTTAGCACTGTAATTTACCTTTCCCGTTTTTTAGCCCACATTTGCGGTATCTTCCAAACGAACGGAAACAAGTTTGGATACACCTGATTCCTGCATGGTTACACCATATAATACATCCGCTTCTTCCATCGTTCCTTTCCGATGAGTGATGACGATGAATTGGGTTTCACTGCTGAAATGTTTTAAATATTGGGCGAACCGGTATACGTTTGCTTCATCCAAGGCCGCTTCTACTTCATCTAAAATACAGAACGGGACCGGTCTAACTTTTAAAATTGAAAATAAAAGAGCGATTGCTGTCAATGCCCGTTCGCCGCCGGATAACAAACCTAAGTTTTGTAATTTTTTCCCCGGTGGCTGAGCGATAATGTCAACGCCTGTATTCAATAAATCATCCGGCATTGTCAATTTCAATTCAGCTCGTCCACCACCGAACAGCGACTTAAACACGGAATCAAACTGTGACTTGATAGCAGTAAATGTTTCACTGAACAGTTTTATCATCTCGTCATCCATTTCCTCGATGACTTGAAACAATGTATTTTTTGCCGATAGCAAATCATCTCTTTGCTCTGTCAAAAACTTTAATCGCTCTGATATTCTTTCATATTCATCAATGGCACCCAAATTGACAGTTCCTAATTCATCGATCGCCAACTTGATTAATTTTACTTTTTTCTTCGCTTCCTCATAAGCAACCGTCATTGGATATTGCTCTTTTGCTCTTTCAAACGTTAACATATATTCTTCACTTAATGTCGTTAATCGATTTTCAAGATCAACATCCATCCGGTTCAACTTCACTTCTTCATCCGTTAAACTTTGCGTCAATCCTTTATGCTGCCGTTTTAACTCCTTTACTTCCTGCTCTAAGTCTTCCAATGCTTGTTGAAATTCCAGCCGCTGTTTTCGCCGTTCCGCAATTAGTTCAATTGTTTTATTTTTTTCCATGGCTTTTCGTTTCGCTTCTTCGGCAATTTTGTTTTCTCCGGAATGATCGGTTTCCATTTCTTTCATTAGCAGTGACAAATCTTCTTGGTTATTTTTTAGTTGGTTGTGAATTTCTTCATGTCTTTCTTTATTTGTCCGGAGTTGATTTAGCACATGGTGAAGTTGTTCTTCCATCTTGGCAATATTTACTTTTAAATTATTTATTTCTTCGGTAATATCCGTTTTTTTCGATTGATCAAGGTTTCGCTTTTCAGATAGTTCGTTAATTAATTGATCGGTTTCGGCAATTTTCGCATTGATTTCCTCGAATACTTTTTCATTCGCTGCCTTTTTGTCCAGCAGGCCGGATATTTCTTCATCGTATGCAGCATCTTCCGTATCAAATAAAGTAAGCCGCTCCTGGATGTTTTTTTCGTTCCACTGGATTTCTTTCAGTTGATCCTTTAGTTGCAATTCTTGTTGACGGAGTGTTTCACCTATTTTTTGAATGGTTTGCAGTTTTTCTTCTTTCTCCTTCATCAGGTGTTTTTTTACTTTTACATCCTTTTCAAGTTCCGTACATTGGTTTTCCATCTCGACAAGTTTTTGTTTTAAGGTATCAAGTTCCAGTTTTCGGCTTAATAATGAACCGGTATTTTTCTTTAAGGATCCCCCGGTCATGGAACCACCCGGGTTCACTACATCTCCTTCTAAGGTAACGATTCGGTAGCGATGTCCGGAAAGTGCTGCAAGATCATTTGCACCGCGAAGATCTTTACTGATAATTACATTTCCGAGTAGATTGTGAATGATGTTTTGATATTTTTGATCATAGTCCAATAATTCAGCTGCGATGCCAATATAACTTGGGTGAGTTTCCAGACGTTCTCGCATGTTTTTTGGTAATTCTTTCGGTTGAATGACAGATAACGGAAGAAATGTCGCTCGTCCATACCCATGAGCTTTTAAAAACTTGATCGCCTGTCTTGCATGTTCTTCTGTTTGAACGACAATATACTGTTGACTGCTCGACAAGGCAACATCCAATGCCACTTGAAAGGATTTTTTAACTTTAATCAGTTCGGCGACAGCACCTTCAATGCCTTGAAGCTGGTCTTTTGCTTTCAAAATTTCCTTAACGCCTTGGTAAAATCCGGAATAGTCTTCTTCCATTTCTTCCAGCAATTCTTTCCGTGACTTTGCCTGTTGGACATATTGAAGAGCTTGATAATATGTTTTTTCAACTTTTTCATATTGTCTTGTCAATTGCTCTAATTGATTTCGCTCATCCCGAAATTGTCCGGCAGTCAGGTCAATTTGTTTTTCCAAGTTAGCAAGTTGTTTTTCCAACTCACCCTTTTTAAAAAGGATTTCATTTCTTTCGGCAATATACTTATGGTTATCATTTCGGAGTCGTTCTTGCTTCAATTTAAGTTGCTCTAATTGCTGGGTAATATGACGATGATCATTTTTTATAGCAGCTTGTTTGTTCAGCAGTTCAATATAGTCACTCTTTAAAGATTCGATTTTATCTTCTACATCAACGGAATACGCTGCCAATAATTTTTGTAAATCCTTCAATTTCTCCTTTTCTTCATTTAATTTTGTGCTGGTTTCATTTTTTTGCTGCTCCAAAATGGCAATTTCCTGATCAAGTTCAATTAATTTTTGTTCACCTTCATCAATTGCCTGCTTGAGCTGGGTTCGAATTTGACCGGCATTTTTTTTCCGCTCTTTTAAAACTTCCCGTTTCCCTTCCAATTTTTCCAATTCTTCACTCGTAATCAGCAACAAATGTTGTAGTTGATCAATTGATTCATCCAAAGCTGTCATTTGATCACGCAACCGGGTCACATTCGCTTCTTTTGATTGTAATTGCGTAGATAATTCCAGCTCTTTATCTTTATTTTCTTCTAATTGCTTTTTCTGTTTTTCCCATTTTTCATGAAGCTGTTCAATTTCATACACTAACAAACTGATTTCATATTGTTGCAATTCATCTTTTTTTTGCAAGTAATCTTTTGCCATGGAGGCTTGAATTTTTAAAGGTTCCTCTTGAGCTTCCAATTCATGAATGATATCCCGAACTCTGTTCAAATTTTCTTCAGTTTCTTTTAATTTCACTTCAGCCTTCTTTTTCCGTGTTTTATATTTTAAAACACCGGCTGCCTCCTCAAAGATCGTTCTTCTTTCTTCGGATTTACTGTTTAAAATTTCTTCCACTTTTCCTTGGCTAATAATTGAAAAAGAATCCCTTCCAAATCCGGTATCCATTAATAAATCGACGATATCTTTCAGGCGACATGGCTGTTTATTAATAAAGTACTCACTTTCACCTGAACGGTACATTCTTCTTATAATACACACTTCATTGTAATCGATCGGCAAAAAATGGTCCTCATTTTCCAATGTTAACGAAACTTCGGCAAAATTGAGCGGCTTTCTCGTATCGCTTCCGGCAAAGATGATATCCTCCATTTTGCCCCCACGCAATGATTTCGCAGACTGTTCTCCTAATACCCAGCGAATCGCATCGGTGATATTACTTTTCCCACTGCCATTTGGCCCTACTACGGCTGTAACACCCGGAACAAAATCGACCGAAATTCTCTCCGCAAAAGATTTAAAACCAACTAATTCCAAACGTTTGAGAAACATCTAGCCCCTCCTAACTACTATTGTCATGATTCCGGCGTTTTGGTCAGTTTCGTTAACGCCATATGGGCTGCTTTTTGCTCAGCCTCTTTTTTTGATTTTCCAACACCCGTACCTAAGCTTTGATTATTTAATTTTACTTGTGTAACGAATTCTCGATTGTGTGCAGGGCCTTTTTCAGCGAGAATTTCATATTCAAGTGTACCCAAACCATCTCGTTGAACAAGTTCTTGCAATTGGCTTTTATAATCCATCACATGAGAAAAAGCACCTTGTAGTATTTTAGGAAAAACGATCTTCTCTAAAAACTTGACAACTGTTTCCAACCCTTGATCCAAATAGGTGGCTCCAATAAAAGCTTCAAAAGCATCAGCAAGTAATGCGGGACGTTTTCTTCCGCCGGTTAATTCTTCGCCTTTACCAAGGCGCATCAAATCACCAAAGTCTAACTCCTGAGCAAAAGATAAAAGAGAAGGTTCACAAACAATTGCCGCCCGTAACTTGGTCATATCGCCTTCTTCCATCATCGGGTACGTTTTATAGAGAAAATCGGAAACCGTTAATTCTAAAACAGCATCCCCTAAAAATTCCAAGCGCTCATTATCTTCTCTTCTTTTTCTGCGATGCTCATTCACATATGATGAATGGGTAAAAGCCTGTACGAGTAAAGCTTCATTTTGGAAATGGATACCGACCCTATCTTGAAACTCTTTAAATTTATTTTCCAATTGGTTTTTATTCATGTCTTTCGTCCGTTTTATTTTTGTCATTGATTTACACCTCTTGTTTTATACAATCAAGTTTAGACTACCAAAGTCATACTCGTAAAGATATTTTTTCACCTTTTATTTTTGCCAAAGATTTTTTCCTTTAGACGGCGCAAAAGACGCATCGTTACTATTAAAATCATAACCGAAAAATGACGTTTCTGTGAAGAGGTACCACGCTTTACTTTTCAGAATCTACATTTCCGAGTTTTTTAAAATAAATCCCTAAATCAATAGAAAACACCTCACTTTTACAAGTGAAGTGTATTCGTCAATACTATTTAATTATAAATCACTTGGATTGATTTACAACAAGTATTCCAAATTAAAGTTTACTTTCTATGTAAGATACAGCATCTCCTACAGTAACAATCTTTTCTGAATCTTCATCAGAAAATTGCAGACCAAATTCATCCTCTAGTTCCATGACTAATTCGACTACATCAAGGGAGTCTGCACCAAGATCTTCCTTAAAAGTGGCTTCAGGTGTAACTTTTGATTCATCAACCCCAAGGCGGTCAACAATTATTTTCGTTACACGTTCCAGTACGTTCGACATTACTTCACCTCCCCTCAAGTATTATATATAAATAGACAAATAATATAAAGGGTAAGTTAAAAAAATTTTACCCTAGTATCCAAATTTTTCAAGCTCTGAAAATTCCAACTTCTTATCTTTAAAATTACATGTACATTCCGCCGTTCACATGAATCGTTTGACCGGTAATATAACTGCTTTTCTCTGATGCCAAGAAAGCAACAACATAGGCAATATCTTTCGGTTCACCAAGTCTTGCCAAGGGAATCTGCTTATATAACTCCTGTTTTACGTCCTCCGGTAATTTGTCAGTCATATCCGTTGTGATAAAACCGGGTGCAACGGCGTTTACAGTAATATTACGCGGTGCTAATTCTTTTGCCGCCGTTTTTGTTAAGCCGATGATTCCTGCTTTAGCAGCTACATAGTTTGCTTGACCGGCATTTCCGCTTACGCCAACAATCGAAGAAATATTGATGATTCTTCCTTTCCGTTGTTTCATCATTTGACGTGAAACAGCTTTTGTCGTTAAAAAGACGCTTTTAAGATTCGTATTTAAGACATCGTCCCAATCACTTTCTTTCATACGCATCAGCAGTTGGTCTCTGGTAATTCCCGCATTATTTACTAAAATATCAAGTGAACCAAACATATTCACCGTTTCTTTTACCATTTGTTCAACTGCTTCACTGTTAGCCACGTCTGCTTGAATTGCAGCACTTTCTCTTCCAATTGAACGAATTTCATCAGCCACTTGTTCAGCCAGTTGTTTATTACCGGCATAATTCACGACAATATTTGCTCCATTTCTTGCAAGTTCCAAAGCAATTTCCTTCCCGATTCCCCGAGAAGCACCTGTGACCAGTGCGGTTTTACCAGCTAAAGTCATGACTTCCCTCCTTCAAGTTCTCGAACCGTATGATTGATACTCTCTTCATCAAATATTGCAAAGGTATGAACGGTACGATCGATTTTCTTCACCAACCCGGTTAAAACTTTCCCCGGACCAATTTCAATAAATGTATCTACACCATTTTCAAGTAAATATCGAATGGAATCTTCCCAAAGTACCGGTGAAAACAACTGTTGAACTAATAATTGTTTTATTTCCTCTGCATCTTGGACCGGTTTTGCCGTTACATTTGATATGACCGGAATCTCGGCATTTCGGATGTTGACAGTCGTCAGCAATTTATGTAATCGGTTTGAAGCCGGCTCCATTAACCGGGAATGAAAAGGTCCGCTGACTTCTAACGGAATGGCCCGTCTCGCACCGTTCTCTTTAGCCAGCTCACAAGCCTTATCGACCCCATCTTTTGTCCCTGAAATGACAATCTGTCCGGGACAATTTAGATTAGCCAGTTGAACAGACCCAACCGTTTCTGTTACTTTTTCCGTTATTTCAGTCAGTTTTTCGCGGTCCATCCCTAATATTGCCGCCATTGTTCCTTGCCCGTGCGGTACCGCCTCTTCCATAAATTCTCCACGTTTATGAACGATTTGGACACCATCTGTAAAGGACAAAGCATTTGCTGCTACAAGTGCAGTATATTCCCCCAAACTATGACCGGCAACAAAATCAGGTTTAATGTTAAACTCGGTAAACTTTTGCAAAATGGCAATACTTGTTGTTAATAATGCAGGTTGGGCATTTGTTGTCAATGTTAATTTTTCTTTTGGTCCTTCAAAAATGACCGAAGAAAGCGGAAACTGCAGTGCTTTATCAGCCTTCGAAAAGATGTCCGCCACTTTCTGATCACTTACAGAAAGTTCTTTCCCCATTCCGACCGTCTGGGAACCTTGTCCCGGAAACAGAAATGCAATTTTCCCCATGAAACGGCTCCTTTCTCTATTTCCATTTTGAATAGATAAATATTTATTTACTTATGTCTTTAACAGCTTCAGCAATTTTAAGAGGAACTTCGCTCATTACCATATCTCTTGTTTGACGTATGGCATGGAAAAAAGCTAATTCATCCGAAGAACCATGTGCTTTTACGACAGGTGCTTTTAAACCGAAAAGTGAAGCACCTCCATATTCCGAGTAGTCCATTTTGCTCTTTAATTTTCCTAAATCAGACTTAATGACAGCTGCCGCCATTTTTGTTTTGAAATTGCTCATCAATACTTCTTTGACCATTTTGAATACAGATGATGCAGTCCCTTCAATCGTTTTTAACACCATATTGCCGGTAAAACCGTCAGTAACGGCAACGTCACAAACACCATTCATCAATTCTCTCGCTTCAATATTACCGATAAAATTTAATTTTGCATCGCTTAATAATTCATATGCTTGTCTAGTTAATTCATTGCCCTTTTTTGACTCTGTCCCGATATTCAACAAACCGACCCGCGGATTTTTTATCCCCCGCACTTTTTCGCTATAAATTGCACCCATATAGGCATATTGTAAAAGATGAGACGGTTTTGCATCAGCATTGGCACCAACATCTAACAGTAAAAAACCCTTTCCGTCAATCGTCGGTAATGTTGGTGCCAGGGCAGGACGTTCAATTCCATCAATTCTCCCGACGATAAACAAACCGCTTGCCATCAACGCTCCCGTATTTCCGGCAGAAATACAAGCGTTACACCGTCCTTCTGCAACCTCTTTTGCCATTAGAACCATGGATGCATCTTTTTTCCTGCGAACGGCACGGACCGGTTCGTCTTCACCTGAAATCACTTCTTCTGTATGAATCATGTGAATCCTATCGCTTGATGAAAGATATGGTTTTATCTTTTTTTCATTGCCAATTAATGTAATATGTAAATCAGGGAAATTTTCGATTGCTTTGAGCGTCCCTTTTATTACTGCTTCAGGAGCATGATCGCCACCCATTGCATCTATCGCTATATTCATTTTTGCACACCTTCTTTATGTTTTGGACGGTACATGTGAAATTCACCTTTAAATACGAGTTCGTGATTCACAAAACTTTCCACATGAACAACAGTTCTTCCTTTTTCCATCTCTTTCTCTACTACTTTCGCTTTTGCAATAACTCGTTCCCCTAATTTCACTTGGCGAATAAATTGAATATTGCTTTTTATCGTCAAGGCCAATTCATCATTTATGACGGCAACGGCAAGGGAGTTTGCTTGAGCAAACAAATGATGTCCACGAGCAATGTTATTTCGCTTAAAAACATGTTCTTCTTTAATATCCAATAGAGAAATAGCGTGCTCATCCAGTTCGATGTCAATAATTTCTCCAATGACTTCTTCAATTGGTAAAGATCGTACTTCTTCTGAAAAATTCTTTTGTGCAACATTTTTAATACGTTCTCGAAGTTCAGGTATATTTAACTCTAACCGGTCCAGCCTGATGGTTTGAATGCTGACTGAAAACTTTTCAGCCAATTCTTCATCGGTAACAAATGGATTTTCCAAAATGGTTTCTTTTAAGAGCCTTTGTCGTTCTTTTTTATTTAGTCTCATACTTACTCCACTCTGATTTTATGACTAGGTACTAATAGTAGTATATATAAGCAAAAAATAGAATGCAAGGAAAAAATTTAATAACTCTTCAGGATCATAACTTTCATTTCGACAATACGTGTTGCTCAATCAATCAAGTTTTTCCCCGGACATGACGCCTGACTCCACAATATAGTTTCGTAAATAGAGATATTCAGGATCGTTCCAAAAGGCAGGGGATTCAATCAAGTGATAGGCATCTTGTCTTGCCGTCTCTAAAGCCCGATAGTCATGAACCATATCTGCCACTTTAAATTCCGGCAAGCCGCTTTGCTTTTTACCAAAAAAGTCACCCGGTCCACGTAATTCTAAATCTTTTTCGCTCAATACAAAACCATCCGTTGTTTCCGTCATAATTTTCATCCGTTCTTTCCCGACTTCAGATTTCGGATCGGCTAACAAAATACAATAAGACTGGTGTTCAGCGCGGCCAACTCTGCCTCTTAATTGATGTAATTGTGCCAACCCGAAACGTTCCGCATCATAGATCACCATCATGGTTGCATTAGCGACGTTCACACCGACTTCCACAACCGTTGTCGAAACAAGAATCTGCACTTTATTCTCGCTAAACAATTTCATCACATCGTCTTTTTCATCCGAGCTGAGCCGGCCGTGCATTAACCCGACTCGGTAACGGTCACGAAAATATTGAACAAGCTGGGCGTGTACATCAATGGCATTTTGCACATCCAATTTATCTGATTCCTCGATTAGCGGACAAATCACATAAGCTTGTCTACCTGATTGAAGTTCTTTTTCCATCATCGCCAAAACTCGCTCAAACATATTCGGTTTTACCCAATACGTAAGAATCTTTTTCCGGCCTTGAGGCATTTCATCAATGATTGAAACATCCATTTCACCAAAGGCCGTAATGGCAAGCGTTCGGGGGATGGGGGTCGCGGTCAAAAATAAAGAATTAGGATATTCACCTTTTTCCCGTAAAATTCGTCTTTGTTCCACCCCGAAGCGATGTTGTTCATCAGTGATGACAAGTCCTAATTTTCTAAAGTTAACTTCATCTTGTATTAATGCATGGGTCCCCACCACAATAGAAACAGTTCCGTCAAGTAATCCCTGCAAAATTTCTGCTCTTTCCTTTTTCTTTGTTGAACCGGTAAGCAGGGCAACTTGTATATGAAATGGAGAAAACATCGCTTGTAAACTATTCGCATGTTGTTCGGCTAAAATTTCTGTCGGTACCATTAATGCAGCTTGAAAACCCGCCGTAACAGCAGCATATAAACTGACGGCGGCAACAACTGTTTTTCCGGAACCGACATCACCTTGGAGCAAACGATTCATGCGATACGGAGACCGTAAATCTTTTAAAATTTCGTTTATGACTCGTTTTTGTGCATTTGTTAAAGGATATGGTAATGCAGCAATAAATCTTTTTAATAATTCATTTTTGTAGGGAATTTCTACACCTTGCTGATTTTCTCGCTCAAATTTCCTTAAAGCTTGCATTTTTAATTGAAACAGTAAAAACTCTTCATAAACAATCCTTCTGCGGCCTTGCTTTATATCCAATGCATTTTGTGGAAAATGCAATGCCCGGACGGCTTGTTTTAATGAATAAAGACGATATTGTTTTAGCAAATGAGGGGGCAATGTTTCTTCGATTTCATTTCCGAATTGCTCAAATGTCAGGCGAATAAATCGTTTCAAACCTTTGACGGTTAAATTGCCTTTAACTGAATAGACCGGTTGGAAATCAATGGCATTTGTATGGATCGTTGAACCGAGGTGATAAGAAATGACAGAGATTTGTTGTCGGTGTCGATTCCACTTTCCTGTAACAGTAATCGTCTCATTTATATTGATTTTGTTTTTTAAATAGGCCTGGTTAAAAAAGACAGCTGTGACCACATAATTTTCAACCATGATCTTGATCGATAATCGTGATTTTTTACGACCGTAATAGCTAAGTAAAGGTTGACTGATCACTTTTCCTTCAACAGTGACTCGTTCATCATGCCCGACTTCGGCCAAATCACGAATCCGGTTATCATCATAGCGGTAAGGAAAATACATGAGTAAATCTTCAACCGTGTAAATGTTTAAATCAGCCAGTAATTGTACCGCTTCCGTTCCAATTCCTTTTACCATGCTTACCGGTTGTTTCAATCTTGCACCCACGTTATTTTTCTCCTCCGGCATGAATTTCTTTTTGAATTTTTAAGGCTGTCGGCGTTACGGCAAGGCCGCCTTGTGCTGTTTCTCGCAAACTGGACGGCATCATCTTCCCGACACGAAACATAGCTTCAATGACTTCATCACAAGGGATTTTACTCTCAATTCCTGCCAGTGCCATATCGGCGGCAACAATTGCATTGGCTGCCCCCATCGCATTTCTTTTTATACACGGAACTTCAACAAGTCCTGCAACAGGATCACAAACCAACCCGAGCATATTTTTTAACGTAATGGCCATTGCATGAGCGGATTGTCTTGGTGTCCCCCCGACCATCTCAACAATTGCCGCACTTGCCATTCCACTCGCTGAACCGACCTCTGCCTGACAACCGCCAGCCGCTCCGGAAATAAACGAGTTATTGGCCACAACATACCCGAAAGCACCTGCAGTAAACAAAAATTCAATCATTTCTTGCCGAGACGGATGAAATTTATTTTTGACAGCAAACAATGTTCCGGGAACAACCCCGGCACTACCGGCAGTCGGCGTTGCACAAATCATTCCCATCGCCGCATTTACTTCATTTGTTGCCACCGCCATACTTACCGCTTGAAGTAACAAATCGCCTGATAAATGATTACCTTTTTCAATGTATTTTTGCAAAAGTACTGCATCGCCTCCGGTTAATCCGGAATGTGAAGTTACCCCGGACAAACCTTTCTGAACCGCATTTTCCATTATTTGAAGATTTTTATCCATTTGGGCAATAATTTCTTCACGACTTTTCTTTGTTACTAACATTTCTTGTTCAATCATAATATGACTGATCTTTTTATTTTCTTTTTCCGCAAGTTCAACTAAATCACGGACTGTTTTGAAAAGCATATACATCCCCCTATCTTCTTGTAAGTTCTTGCTGTCTGTTACTCTACAATTCTCGCAACTTGCAGGATATTCGGTAATGCATGAATTTCGTCCATTATCTCGTTATTAATATTTTCATCAAGTTCTAACACCATTAAAGCCAACTTCCCTTTTTCTTTCCGGGAAACCTCCATATGGCCGATGTTGATCTCATGTTTTGCCAGGATATTAGCTACATTAGCAATACAACCAAACCGATCATTGTTAAGAATGACGATGGCAGGATTTTCCCCGGTTAATTTTAATTTAAATCCGTTTATTTCCGCTATTTCGATCTTCCCGCCACCGACAGAAATACCGACAACTTCAAGTTCACCCAATTCATCGCCTACTACAATTTTTGCGGTATTTGGATGGTCGGGAATCCCTTGTTCGATAAAAAATGCATAATCCAGTCCTTCTTCTTTGGCAATTTCAAAAGACCTGATAAGTCTATCATCAAATGTATCAAAATTTAACAGACCCCCGACAATGGCAACATCTGTTCCATGACCTTTATAAGTTTCGGCAAAAGATCCATACAAATGAATATGTGCCCATTTGGGTCTTCTACCAAACAAGTTTCTGGCAACTTTTCCAATCCGGAGTGCACCGGCTGTATGCGAACTGGATGGACCGATCATAATTGGACCAATAATATCAAAAACACTGCGGAATTTCACACGAATTCCTCCCTCGTAGGTCATATTCTTTAAAATCAACATAAAATAAATTATATACATTTCTAATCATATTATATTAATATGAAAAATCAAATGTAAATGAGTACAAAAAGAAAAAGGTCCCGAAATAAAGGACCTTTGGTTATAACAATTATTCCACAGAAAAAATAAATTGATAGAGCGGCTGCTTTCCATCATGGATTTCAATTTCAACTTCCGGAAATTTTTCCTCAACAAATTGGACAATTGCTTTTGTCTGTTCTTCTGTTGCCTCTTCACCTTTGATGATTGTTAAAATCTCACTATCTTCATCCAACATTTTATTTAATAATTCTTTCGCAGTAACATTTAAGTCACGATTGGATACAACGATGGAGCCTTCTTCAATTCCCATATAATCATCTTTTTTAATCGTTAAGTTATCAATCATCGTATCACGGATCGCAAAAGTGATTTGACCTGATTTTACAGTTTTCAAAGCATCATTCATTGCTTTTTCATTTTTTTCAGCATCTACACTCGGATTAAATGCAAGTAAAGCTGCTAACCCTTGAGGAACTGTTTTAGAAGGAATGACAATTACTTGCTTGTCGCAAACGTCCCTTGCCTGTTCAGCGGCTAAAATAATATTTTTGTTATTTGGTAAGATAAAAACTTTTTCAGCATTCACTTGTTCAATAGCTTTCACGATATCCTCGATGCTTGGATTCATCGTTTGACCGCCTTCAATCACTACTTCGGCCCCGATACTTTTAAAAAGATCACGAATACCGCTTCCCATTGAAACAGCTACAATCCCGTATTCTGACGGTTGTTTTTGCTGTTCCTGAACAGTATTCACCTTGTCATTTTCGAGTATCGTTGTATGCTGCTGACGCATATTTTCGATTTTCAGATTAATAAGGTCACCGTATTGTTGTCCATATGTAAGAACAACACCGGGTTGTTCTGTATGAATATGTACTTTTGCAAGTTGATCATCGGCAATAACAAGAAGAGAATCACCATATTCACTTAAATCATTGCGAAATTTTTCCTCTGAAAACGGGTGATTTTTCAATTTACTATCCTTAAATTTTACCATGAATTCGGTACAATACCCGTATACAATGTCTTCGGTATTTATAAAGCCTTGCACACTTTTATGGTGTTCTTGTTTGACCAGTTGATCCATTGAAACCTCAGCAGTTGTCAGCTCATCAACCTTTTCACCTTTTAATTGAGCAAGAAATCCTTCATAAACAAAAACGAGACCTTGCCCACCACTGTCAACAACCCCGACTTCTTTTAGAACCGGTAGCAGTTCGGGCGTCCGTTTTAATGATGCTTTTGCCTCTTTAACGACTTCTTCCATTAAAACAGTCATGTCCGTTGTTGTTTTGCTAACCTCTAAAGCTTTTTTTGCGGAATCTTTGGCAACTGTAAGTATCGTCCCTTCCACGGGTTTCATAACAGCTTTATATGCAGTTGTAACTCCTGCATTAAGTGCTTCAGCAAAATCTGTTATGTCAAGTGATTCTTTCGCTTCGATCGCTTTTGCAAAACCTCGAAATAGCTGTGATAGAATCACTCCGGAATTCCCGCGGGCACCCATGAGTAAACCTCTGGATAAAGCTTGCCCAACCTTTCCTACATGAGGCACAATATTGTTTCTAACTTCTTTTGCCCCTGACTGAATGGATAAATTCATGTTTGTACCTGTATCACCGTCAGGAACAGGGAAGACATTTAAAGAATCTACATATTTAGCGTTTTGAGACAAACGATTTGCTCCATAGAAGATCATTTCTGCAAAACGTTTCCCATCTATCATAGTAATAGACACTAATTTTTCCTCCTTACCTACGGGTTCGTTACCCGAACACCTTGGACAAATATATTGACAGAATCAGCTTTTAAACCAATTGTTTGTTCAAGTACATATTTTACTTTTGATTGAACATTATGAGCAACTTCAGAAATTTTTGTTCCATAACCAACAATAATATACAAATCGATATGCGTAAGGTCATCTTCTTGTCTTACAATGACGCCTTTTGAATAATTTTCTTTCCGTAATATTTCTGAAATTCCATCCTTAATTTGATTTTTTGAAGCCATTCCTACAATACCGTAACAATCTACAGCAGCACCACCACAAATTTGTGCAATGGTTTCATTTGAGATTTCAATATGTCCGTAATTCGTTTTAATTTCAATGGACATGACAGGTTCCCCCTTTTCAGTTTCAACTGCTAGATTTATTTTACTATAACAATCCTCATTTTAAAAGACAAGCTGTCCCTTAATAATATAAACGTGAACGGAAACAAGATGTCAAGCACTTTTTCAAGCTGTTGCATTATTGTATAATATATGGTAAAGTATTTTAGTATCTTTAACAATTCGTTTTCATATTGTATAACGGTTTTAAGTAAGGAGGGGACATAAATGGCTCGCAAATGCATTGTTACAGGTAAAAAAGCTTCTTTTGGTAACGCACGATCCCACGCACTGAATGCTAATCGCCGTAAATGGGGCGCTAATTTACAAAAAGTTCGTATTTTAGTAAACGGGAAACCAAAACGTGTATACGTTTCTGCTCGTGCTCTAAAATCCGGGAAGGTTGAACGTGTTTAATAAAGAAAGGGCATCACAAAAAGATGTCCTTTTTATTTTTGCTTAAATAAAACTTGAGTTCAATCATATGGAAAGAAAAAACCTTTGTCAGATTCATTCCAACAAAGGTTCAGTAAGTGATCTTTTCCTACTTATCCTTTTTTAAAAGTACCTAATATCGCTCTTATAAACCCACCAAGAAATCTAGGTAATTTAATTGTGTAAAATTTCAATGAATATTCCCTCCCCGATACAAACAATAGGATCCGTAGACATATGACTATCCGAATATATCCCTATCATATTCCCAATATATCCGAAAAGTACATTTCAATGAATAAAATAGGCTTGTTTTTCCTAATCGTCACAACTTCTTATTACTAATAATATGCCATTTGTAAATGAATAAGTACCGAAATCATAAATAAGTTCATTACTTATACATAATGTCGATCCGAAAAAAATATGACGATTTTTCAAAGGATATTTAAAGCCTTCCAACGTCAGATTTTCGACCATTTTTGTAACGGGAACAAAGGAAATATATGGTTTAGCAGAAGACTTCTTTATTTCAAATGTACCGGGATTTTTAATTTCTATTTCATTTTTTTGATCAATGATCATGATGGAAATAGACGGGTCTTTTTCAGCTGAAACACTAAAAAGTTGAATGTTTGCCAAAAAATGATCAAGTCTTCCGCCGGTTGCACCGAAAATACGAATGATTTCAGGTTTTAGCTTTAAAGCATGTTGTAAAGCTAATTCCATATCCGTTTCAGCCTTTTCTGACGGATATTTTAGAAGATGTATATTCTTATCTTTCAGTGCATGAAGCGTCTCTTTCGAGATGGAATCAAAATCGCCAATCGCCATATCCGGATGAATGCCTCTTTCCATTAAATAATTTGTTCCTCGATCGACACCAATCCACTTTATCTTTGTTTCAGTTTTATACTCTTCAAAATCAGGGAGGAATCGTTCCGGACCACCGGCAACAATATGTACGATCATTGAACTTCACTGACTCTTGTTCGAATCATCTCAATGGCTTGTTCCCGATTTTTATTATTAAATATATAAGAACCAGCAACTAACACGTCTACACCTTTTTCCACACACTGTTTTGCAGTTTCATCATTAATGCCGCCATCAACTTCAATTTCAAATGTTAAATTTTGCTCATCTTTCCATCGTTTCACTTGTTCAATCTTTTTTAATACATTTGGTATAAAAGTTTGCCCGCCAAATCCCGGATTTACTGTCATTAATAAGACTAAATCGATATCCGTTAAAACATCACGGATCATTTCTACGGGAGTCGCGGGATTTAAAACAACACCGGCTTTTATCCCTTGCTCTTTTATTTGATACATGGTGCGATGGAGATGTCGACAACTCTCTGTATGAACCGATATAATATCAGCACCGGCACGGACAAAATTTTGAATATATTTTTCCGGATTTTCAATCATTAAATGGACATCAAATGGTAAAGAAGTGACCGGTCTTATTGCTTCAACAATTAACGGTCCGATGGTAATGTTTGGGACGAAATGACCATCCATGACATCAATATGAATATAATCCGCACCGGCTTTTTCTACATCTTTTACTTCTTTCCCTAAAATTGAAAAATCAGCTGACAATATCGATGGTGCAATTTTGATCATTTTTCATACCTCGGCTTTCTTTGTCTGATTTCTTCTAAAAAGGATAGATAGTGCTGATAGCGATAATCTTTAATATCTCCATTTTTCACAGCTTCTTTGACCGCACAGTCCGGTTCTTTTAAATGGAGACAACCCCGAAATTTGCAGTCATTGATACGTTCCTTCATTTCAGGAAAAAAGAACGACAATTCCTCCACCTCAATGGTTTTAAATTCCAATGAGCTGAAGCCGGGGGTATCAGCGACCAGCCCCCCGCCAATTTCCAATAATTCCACATGTCTAGTAGTATGTTTGCCGCGCCCCAAATGTTTGGAAATCGCATTCGTTTCCAGTTTCAAGTCAGGCCGGAGTGCATTTAACAAAGATGATTTGCCGACACCGGATTGACCGGCAAAAACGGAAATTTTATTTTTTAGGATCGGGAAAAGTTGTTGCATACCTTCTCCTTTTGTTGAAGAAGCAAGGGCAACTTCATAGCCTAATTGTTTATAATCATTGACAAAATTTTCCATGTTAACCAATTCACGTTCATTCAGAAGGTCGATTTTTGTAATGACAATAACCGGACGAATGTGGTTCGCTTCGATTAACACTAAAAAACGATCCAATAGTGTTGTGTTAAAATCAGGATTTTTGGCAGAAAAAATGAGAATAGCTTGATCAACATTGGCAATTGGTGGTCGAACCAGTTCATTTTCCCGCTCTTTTATATCGAGAATATATCCTTCTTGCCTGTTTTCTGCAATAAATTCAACATTATCCCCGACTAACGGATTTATTTTATTTTTCCGAAAGACACCTCTTCCCCGACATTGAAAAATACCGTCATCCGTTTTCACATAATAAAAACCACTTAATGCTTTAATTATTTTTCCTTCCTGCATAGCATCACCCTTTTATTATATTAATTGTTATTCATATGGAACGACTTGATCTTGAACAACTTGGTTATCGATAACAACTTTATATCTGCCGCTTGAATTTGGTTGAATCACGAGATCAAATCTTTTCCTCGTTGTTTCTGTCATATCAAATGTTTCATAAGGTACTGAAAAGTCATGATTCATATCATCTATAAAAATTTGCACGTGTTGTACTTGTTTTTCTTCCGGATTCCCTGTATAAACAACGGAAATATCGATCGTCACCGTTTTAGGCGGTTTTTCTTCTTTTCCTTTTGAAACAACAACATTGACAGTGGCACCCTTTTTTAAAGAAGTTCCGGGTTTTACGTCTTGACTAATCACGTTACCTTTAGGAATCGTATCATGGTATTGTTCTGTCGTTGTTATATTGATACCGGTCGCTTTCATATAATAATTTAAATCTTCTGTTGAATAATTCGTTAAATCTTTTAGTGAAATGCTTTGATCACCTTTACTTACAGTGAAAACTAAATCGGTATCTTCCGGAACAACCTTTTTACCGGGTGCGGGATTTTGGTCAAGAATGATTCCTGCTTCCTTGTCACTGTATTCTTCATTTACCTCGATGCTTTTAAAATTTAATTCTTGTTCAGTTAATAATGCTTGAACCTCGTCAAATTGTTCTCCGCGATAATCTTCCATTTCTATTGTTTCTTTCCCGGTACTGACATAAATCGTAATTTTGCTGCCTTCCGCTTTCATACTCCCTGCTTTTGGATTTGTTTTTATGACGTAATTTTCCCGAATCTTATCATCCGGCTTTTCAATCGTATCACCGATAACAAAATTGGCTTTTTCTAGTTCTTTAATGGCATCATCTAATTTCATATTGCGAACATCGGGAACTTTTACGTCTTTCGCACCAAAAACATCTGTTGTTAATACAAGAATACCCATTAAAATAATAAGTAAGGAAGTGAAAATTAATACAAACGGCCATTTTTTTCGTTTTTGTTTATTTCCCTTTTTTTTCTTTTTATCTTTCTTTCCTTTATCTTTTCCCGAATCATTATCAATCTTAAGCTCTTCCTTTGATTCTTTTGGTTCTTTTATAACCGGTATTACTTTTGTTGCTTCTTCATCTACAGGTAAAACAAATGGAGGCTCGTTGATACGTGACGGGTCAAGACAAGTAAGTAAATCAGCTTTAAACTCTTCAATGTCGTCATATCGGTAAAACGGATCTTTGGCCGTCGCCTTCAAAATAATATTTTCAACAGATTGTGGAATGGACGGATTCCAACTTCGCGGATGAGGAGTTTCAGTTTGCAAATGTTTCAGTGCGATGGAAACTGCCGATTCACCTGAGAATGGAAGTCTGCCTGTTAATAACTCAAATAAAACGATGCCCAAAGAGTAAATATCAGATTTTTTTGTTGCTACTCCGCCCCGAGCTTGCTCAGGAGAGATATAATGAACAGTTCCCAACACGGAATTCGTTTGGGTAATCGTTGTTGATGTCAAGGCAACTGCAATACCAAAATCCGTTATTTTCACATTTCCTTTTTTATCGATCAAAATATTTTGCGGTTTAATATCTCGATGGATAATATTATTTTGATGTGCATGACTAATTGCCGATGTGATTTGCAGTGTAATATCTATGACCTTTTCAATGGGTATGGGAAAATGATTTTGGATATATTGTTTTAAGGTTTCTCCATCAACATACTCCATGACAATATAATAAATGTTGTCTTCTTCACCGACATCATAAATATTAACGATATTCGGATGAACAAGACTTGTGGCAGATTGTGCTTCACGATGAAAGCGGCGAATAAGTTCATCATCATTGGCTAAATCGAGTCGTAAAACTTTGACGGCTACATCCCTCTCGAGAATCATATCACGAGCAAGATATACGTTGGCCATACCTCCCCCGCCAATATATTCGATGATCTTATATCGATCGTTTATTCGCTTGCCAATGAGCATGAATTATCACCTGCTTTCTCGCATTCGCTGTTATGTATGATTGCCAGTGTTATATTATCTTCGCCCCCATTATCATTGGCCAGTTGAATCAATTGATCTGCCTTATCTTCCAATTTTTCATCCAAACTAAGAATTTCGGCAATTTCTTTATCAGATACTTTATTAGACAAACCATCCGTACAAAGAATCAAATAATCACCTATATCAAAATCAACGGTAATTGTGTCAATGGTAACAGATGGTTCTGTCCCCAATGCCCTTAGTAATACATTTTTCCGTGGATGGTGTTCAGCATCTTCTTTTGAAATTTGTCCACTTTTGACCAGTTCATTGACTAATGAGTGATCATCAGTTAATTGACGAAATCCATGTTCATTTAATATGTAACAGCGGCTATCACCAATATGTGCGATAGAGACAAATTTATTTGTGCATAAAGCGGCAACTAAAGTAGTGCCCATTCCTTTACATTCAGGATTTTCGTTGGCATAGGTGTATATTTTTTCGTTGATCTCTTGAATGGCTTGTTGGAACCACATTTCCGTTTGGTCCGGGACTTCTGTATTCGGCGCATTGTTGTCCCACAAGTCTTGAATTAACTCAATTGTCATTTTACTAGCAACATCGCCGGCTAAATGGCCACCCATGCCATCAGCAACCACCGCCAACAGATGTCCTGAATGATTTGTAAAAATACCTACGTGATCTTCATTGTGATTTCTTACTTTTCCTCGATCCGTACGTTGGACAACCTTCATAATTTCACCTCGTTCATATGCCTTAACCAGTTTATTTATCTTCATTTTATACCTTCTATTTCAAAAGTTACACCTTCTTTTGAAAGCATGCAATATAAAAACCATCACTTTTTAAATACTGTGGCAAAATTTCGATCTCATGATGGTGTACAAACGGTCTAATCGCTTGCGGAACCCGCTCGTAAATTGTTTCATCGCCTGCAAAATCAGGATGTTCGGCTAAAAATTTTTCCGTTACGCTCTGATTTTCATCTTGGTCAACTGTACATGTACTGTATACCAATATTCCTCCCGGTTTGACAAGAGGGGCAGCTTGGTTTAATAACTCCAATTGCAGTTTTGTTAAATTTTTAATATCTTTTTCAGTTTTTGTATATTTCACATCCGGTTTTCTTTTCAGTACTCCGAATCCTGAACAAGGCGCATCAACTAATATACGATCAAAGGATTCTTTCTCAAAATGGGTCCCCATTTGGCGACTGTCCGTTTGCTTTGCTCGAATATTCGTTAATCCAAGTCTTGCCGCATTTTGATTAATCAGTTTCACTTTATGCTCATGCAGATCTAAGGCGATAATTTCTCCGGTATTTTCCATTCTTTCAGCCATATGTGTCGTCTTTCCACCGGGAGCAGCACAAGCATCTAGGATTTTTTCTCCTTTTTCCGGTGCCACAACGTACGCAACAATCATGGAACTTTCATCTTGCATCGTTAGTAAACCGTTTTGAAATGCGAGGGAGTGAACGAAATTACCTTTATCTGCTTTTACCGCCACCGGAATAGAAGAGCTTTTTTCAACCGAAATTCCTTCCTTACCAAGGGATTCAATCACATAATCCATATTCGTTTTCCACTCATTGATGCGAGCGGTTTGTTTTGCCGGCCGTACATTTTCTTCACACATTTGCTTTGTTTTTTCAAAACCATATTGTTGAACCCATCGCTCAACCAGCCATTTCGGATGACTTGTTTCAATTGAAAGACGTTCGATTGAATCTTGAATGGCGGCAAGAGGAGGAACACCTTCTCTTTGAATGGATCGTAAGACTCCGTTAACAAAGCCGCTAATACCTTTATTCCCCCGCTTCTTAGCAATTTGAACAGCTTCATTAATAATGGCATGATCCGGTATTTTATCAAGATAGACCATTTGATAGACAGATAATCGTAACAATTGTCGTACCCAGGAATCAATCCGCTTTTGTTTTTTAATAAAAGGATTGAGAAAAAAATCAAGGGTTATTTGCCGCTGCAATGTTCCGTAACAAAGTTCTGTTAATAAGGCGGCATCCATACTGGAATATTTGTTTTTATTGATCATATTGTTTAAAACAAGATTGCTGTAAGCTCCGTTTTTTTCAACAAATTCCAGGATATCCAGAGCCGCTTCCCTTACCTTTTTACTCATCTTCTACCCCCAGTATTCTTCTTTCTAAATCAGGTTTTCCAAGTAAAAATTGTGCGGCCGGCATTCGTTTTTTTCCCGCAGGTTGTAGTTCAGTAATTTTAATAGCGGTTGAATTTCCGGTTGCCACGATAAATCCGTCCTTTTCAACGGCAACAATAGTCCCGGGCTGTTCGATCTTTGGACGCGGCTGTTTTTCGCCCCACCAAATTTTAATCGGTTTCCCGTCTAATGTCGTATACGCAACCGGCCACGGGTTGAGACCGCGAATGTGATTATAAATTTCTTCTCCGGTCTTATGCCAATCAATTTTTTCCTGCTCATGTTTTATGTTTGGGGCAAAAGTGGCTTCACGATCATCTTGTTTGATTGGTGTAATCTCTCCGTTTAACAGTTTCGGTAACGTATCACTTAATAAATCGGCCCCTGCTTCACTAAGTTTATCATGAAGCGTACCAACCGTGTCTCTTTCAGCAATGGGTACTACCGTTTGCGCTAAAATGTCGCCGGCATCTAATTTTTCAGCCATATACATAATCGTAATCCCTGTCTTTTCTTTTCCCTGAATAATGGCATAATGGATGGGGGCTCCGCCTCTTAACTCGGGCAGTAAGGAAGCATGGACATTGATACAACCGTATGTTGGAGCATCAAGCAATTTTTTTGGTAAAATTTGACCATATGCCGCAGTAATGACCAAATCCGGATTTAAATTTAATATAGCCTGAAGTGATGCTTCATCCCGCAGTTTTTCCGGTTGAAAAACAGGAATGCCGTGTTGTTCTGCCGCAATCTTAACCGGTGGCGGTGTCATCGTTTTTTTACGACCAACAGGACGATCCGGTTGGGTTACAACACCAATCACTTCATAGCCGTCTGTTAATAGCCGGTTGAGAATCGGTACGGAAAAATCTGGTGTACCCATAAAAACAACTTTTACCATTTTCATCCATTCCTTTCACCTTACATTTACATCATTGAATAAGGATTTAAATCAATTGATATATGAAGACCTCGTTTGACTTGATCTTCCTGAAAATGTTCCAATACCTGCTTTAATGTTGAGATTAGGTTCGGTTCATTTTTGTATTTTATCAAACACTGATAACGATATCTATTTTTGATTTTTAGAATCGGTGAGACTGCCGGACCAAGGATGAGGGTTTCTCCTTTTCCGTCTGCAAGTTGTCCCCGAACAAATGAAGTAATTTTTTCTATGACCGTATACGTATATTGCAAGTTTTCATGGCTCACATTGATCAGTGCTAAGTAATAAAACGGTGGATATTGCCCGCGTTTTCTTATCATCATTTCATACTGGTAGAATGTTAAATAATCATGTTCTTTCGCAAAATTAATACTGTAATGTTCAGGTGTATATGTTTGAATAATGACTTCTCCGGGCAATTCGTGACGCCCGGCCCGGCCACTTACTTGTGTCAGCAATTGAAAAGTTCTCTCGCTTGATCGGAAATCCGGAATATGTAGAGAGCTGTCAGCCGATAATACCCCCACTAAAGTAATGTTGGGAAAATCAAGTCCTTTCGCAATCATTTGTGTTCCCAGTAAAATATCTGCTTTTTTTTCTTGAAAAGCTGTCAACAATTTTTCATGTGATCCTTTCCTGGTGGTTGTATCAACATCCATTCGAATGACCCGGGCTTCCGGTAAAATTCTTCCAAGCTCTTCTTCTACTTTTTGTGTCCCGGTACCAAAAAAGCGAATATGATTGCTCGAACATTCCGGACATTGTTTAGGCGTACGCATCTCAAAACCGCAATAATGGCATTTTACTTGATCAGTCACTTTATGATAGGTTAAGGAAATATCGCAATTTGGACATTTTAACACATAACCGCAGTTTCGACACATAACAAAAGATGAATAGCCCCGGCGATTTAACATTAAGACAATCTGTTCAGATCTTTCCAGGCGCAACCGCATTTTTTCCAACAAAGCAGTAGAAAACATTGAGCGATTTCCCGTTCTCAGTTCCTCCCGCATGTCAACAATTTCGACAACAGGCAGTTGGGAATTGTTCATTCGTTTTTGCATAGTTAATAGGTGATATACCCCTTTTTGAGCTCTGGCGAAAGATTCCAAGGACGGTGTCGCACTGCCCAAGACGACAGGACAATGATGATTTTTCCCCCGTTCAATCGCCACATCCCTTGCATGGTAACGGGGATTGTCTTCCTGCTTATAACTTGTCTCATGTTCTTCATCAATAATAATAATCCCGATATTTTCAAACGGAGCAAATATTGCCGAACGGGCACCAACGACGACTTGTACTTCTTTTCGCTGAATTTTCCGCCACTCGTCATATTTTTCACCAAGCGATAGCCCGCTATGGAGGACAGCTACTTTGTTTCCAAATCTTCCTTTAAAACGTTCTACCATTTGCGGGGTAAGAGAAATTTCCGGAACAAGGACAATGGCTTCTTTTCCATTCTTCATGACCTTTTCAATCGACTGTAAATATACTTCTGTTTTACCGCTGCCCGTTACACCGTGAAGCAGAAACACTTCATGGGCGGAATGTTCAATCGAATCAAGAATTGGCTTGATGACAAATTCTTGTTCATCTGTTAAAGGCAATGCTTTCGTTTCTTGAAATTTTTTATTTTGATAAGGGTCACGATATTCCTCATACTCTTCTTTTTTCAACAGACCTTTACTAACCAGTTGATTTAATGATGAACGGGCGTTGGGAACTTTTGTTTCAATCTCTTTTACCGTATGCGGGGAAAAATCTTGCAAATATATATTCACTACTTGTAACTGCTTTTTACCGGTAAGGTTCAATTGATTTAGTTTATTTAAAAATTGAGCTTGATCCGAAAACGGCACATAGTAAATATTTTTCTTTTTATTTCCTTTATTTTTAATTTCATATGAAACATCAAATAAACCTGCCCGTGCTTGTCGATACAAATAGGATGACGGTACGAGCTTTTCCGCGTCTTTCCAGTTTACTTTTTTCTGTTTCAAAAAGAGAGGTTCCAGTTCCTTTGGCAATTCCCCGATTTCTCGATCCTTCGCTAACGTTATATATTTGTCATATTTTGCTTTTAACGCAGGAGGCAACATGACCTGATAGGCGGAAATTTTTAAGCAAAGTGTTTCATTAGCCAAAAATTCCCCCAACTGTAAAAGTTCCTGATTAAGAACAGGTTCAATATCCATTGGTTCGATAATTTCTTTTAAACCGGACACGGTGGATGTTTCTTTAAAAGCAATAACAAAACCTTGAACCTGCCTGTTACCAAAAGGGACAATGACGCGCATGCCCACTTCCAAATTATCCTTTAATTCATCAGGAATCAAATAATCAAATGACCGATCCGTTTGTGCGGTTGGTACATCAACGATTACACTTGCAATTCTTTTCATACTACTCGCCCTTTTTTGCTTCATATGCTTCTTTTAAAATTTCATATGCGACTTCATGTTTCGTTAATTTAGGAAATTGTTTCTTTTCATTGTTCGCTTTATAAAAGGTTACTATATTCGTATCCGTTCCGAACCCGGCCCCTTCTTGCATGACATTATTGGCGACGATCATATCCGCATTTTTACTCAGTAATTTTTGTTTCGCATATTCTTCAACATGATTCGTTTCAGCAGCGAACCCAATTAAAAATTGAGCTTTTTTTCTTTTTCCTAATTCTGCTAAAATATCGACTGTACGTTCCAATTCGATGACAAGTTCCTGTGATTGTTTTTTCATCTTTTGTTGAAAGATTTTTTTCGGCCGGTAATCACTGACAGCGGCAGACTTAATAACAATATCGGCTTCATCAAAATACTGCAGAACCGCTTCATACATCTCCTCAGCACTTTCAACCCGGATGATCTGTACTCCGACGGGCACTTCCAGGCTCACCGGACCGGAAATAAGGATCACATTTGCCCCCAAATGTTGCGCCACTTCGGCAATCGCATAGCCCATCTTTCCCGATGAATAATTAGATAAATAACGAACCGGATCAATCTTTTCTCGGGTTGGACCGGCGGAAATTAACACCGTCTTTCCTCGTAAAAATTGTTGCTTGTTTTGAACAAAAAATGTTTTTACATGCTCAACAATGATTTCAGGTTCTTCAAGCCTTCCTTTGCCAACATACCCGCAAGCCAAATAACCTTCACTCGGCTCGATAAAATGATATCCGAATGACTTCAAACGCGCTATATTTTCTTGGACAACGGGGTGATTATACATATGAACATTCATGGCCGGTGCAATAAATACAGGTTTCTCTGTAGCGAGTAAAGTCGTCGATACCATATCATCTGCAATCCCGTTTGCCAATTTTCCAATGATATTCGCTGTCGCCGGTGCAATTATAATGACATCCGGCCAATCGGCTAAGTCAATATGAGCAATTTTTGCCGGGTCTTTTTCATCAAAAGTATCTGTATATACATCATTTCGGGAAATCGCCTGAAAAGATAAAGGCGTAACAAATTTTGTCGCATTTCCTGTCATCATTACTTTCACATCAAAACCATTTTGCGTTAGTTTACTTGTTAACTGGACGGCTTTATATGCAGCAATTCCGCCGGATACACACAACAATACTTTTTTCTGCATGTTTTTACCTCTTTTCACTGAAAGTTTCTTTTCAAAAAGGTTGTTTCAATTTTAGATGAATTGCATGTCACGAATGATGTTACCCGAGCAATGATTACCTTTGTACAATCATACCATAAAAATAGGGAAGTGCTGTTAGAATAAAGAAAACTTGGGCGTCCAAATTTATATATTCTTTATGTATAAAAGGAAGAAAGCAACCGGTACATCCGATTGCTCGACTCTTTCGTCTGAATTTTTTTAAAAACCTTGGTGCCTTTTTTATTCTGCATCTTTCACTAAAACGCCGTCGTTAATTTCCTCTAATGCTTTTCCGACATTTTTTTGGGAAACGTAATGATCTAGTTGGTAATCATTCAATTCTTGCATTTGCCGGGCACGTTTTGAAGCAATGGTGACCAACAAATATTTCGAGTTTACTTTTTCCAATAAAGAATCGATCGAAGGATATAACATTTAATCTACCCCCAGTAATTTTTTTATTCTTTTTTCTATTCGGGTTCGCCGACAATGTTCAGCGATAACGATGGCTTTTATTTTTTTTACGGCATGATCAACCCGATCATTTTCAATAACATAATCATATAAATTCATCATTTTTAATTCTTCACGAGCAACAAGCATCCGATTTTTGATTAATTCATCAGATTCCGTTCCCCTCGTTTTGATCCGGTTCTCCAATTCACTCAAACTTGGTGGAATTAAAAAGATAAATAAACCATCAGGGAATTTTTCCCTTACTTGTTTTGCGCCTTCTACTTCGATCTCAAGAAATACATCTTTTCCTTCTGATAAAGTATCTTTTACATATTGAACAGGCGTTCCGTAGTAATTTCCGACATACTCGGTATATTCAAGCAGTTCCCCATCTTGAATCATTTGTTCAAATTGCTCTCTCGTTTTAAAAAAGTAATCGACTCCATCAATTTCACCTGGTCTCATCGGTCGTGAAGTTGCTGAAATAGAATATTCAAAACTAATATCCGGCTCAGAAAATACCGCTTTTCTTACCGTTCCTTTCCCGACTCCGGACGGACCGGAAAGAACAATTAACAATCCCTTATCTGTTTCCATTGTTTCACCTGCCCTAAATAATCATTGATAAAAAACACTAATATTATGTATGGTTTATATTTATAAACGATAAAATATGGATCATTCAATATTTTGAACTTGTTCCCGAATTTTTTCAATAATACTTTTCAATTCAACTACTTTATTGCTTATATTCGCATGATTTGCTTTTGCTGCGATTGTATTGACTTCCCGATTCATCTCCTGGACAAGAAAATCACATTTTCGCCCAATCGGTTCCATAGAGTTAAGCGATTTTCGAAATTGATTTATATGACTATTTAAACGCGTTAGCTCTTCGGAAATATCAATTTTATCTGCAAATATGGCGACCTCTGTCAGCACCCTTGTTTCATCAAAAAGACCACTGGTATATTCGCATATTTTTTTTCGAAGTTTTTCCTCATATTCAACTTTTACAATTGGTGCCGCCTCGAAAATTTCTTGAACAAATGAATCCATTAATTCCAAGTAGTTGGCAATTTCATTTTGTAAAGCTTTCCCCTCTATGATCCGCATCTTCCGTAATTGCTGGACAGCCTCTTCCACTGCAATGATAATGGTATTTTCCATTTCCGGGTTGACGACTTCTTGTTCAATTACGGAAATAAGACCATCATGTTGCAAAAAGTGGGTAATCCCGATTTCTTCATGTAGTTGATAACGTTCCTTTAAATTGTTTATGAATTGATAATACTCGTCCAGAAGATTCCAGTCAATATGTAATCCACGATTTGACGGCACGGATGTGGAAATATTAATGGAACAATCAACACGGCCACGTACGACATATTGTTGACATATTTTTTTAATTTTCTCTTCCAATTTTAGTAATGGCTGCGGAATTCGGGTATGGAAATCGAAATACCGGTGATTGACTGAGCGAATTTCAACAACAATCCCGTCTCTCTCACTCCTGCCAAAACCTGTCATACTCATTACCATAACATCACCTTTTCCATAAAAGCAACTATATTAATGTATAAAGAAAACTCGGGCGTCCGAGCCTTTAGGCGAGAGCAGAGCCGCAAGAGCACTTATGCGTTAGGAAAATAGAAATTGAAAAATTTATACTTTCCTATTAGCTAAAAAAAGAAAGGAAATTGGTTGAATCCAGATTCCCTTTCGTTATTATATCACATTCTCTATTTTTTTCTTATAAATAATGAACCTGCAAGTAAAAATGTTGGAATAGCTGCCATTGCCAAAATCAACAACCAGTCTGTCGGAACAATTGCCACGGTATGGAAAACCGTTTGCAGCGGCGGAAAATAAATCACAATAATCATTAAAACCACACTGGATAGAACTGCCCAGACTAAATACGGATTGCTAAACGGATTTCTCGCAAAAATAGAATGCTCACTGCGGCAATCAAAAACATGAATCAACTGGGCTAACACAAGGGTAGCAAAGGCGACCGTTTGCGCATATTCTAAATGATCCGGGTTTTGTTTATATGCAATAAGAAATGCCAGTAAAGTAGCCACGCCGATTAAAAATCCCCGCGAAATCACCTTCCAGCCAAGTCTCCTTGCAAACACACCTTCTTTCGGATGTCTTGGTTTTCTCTTCATCACATCTCCCTCAGGTTGATCGAGTCCTAATGCCATTGCCGGCAGTCCATCAGTTACCAGGTTTACCCATAGAATCTGAATCGGAACAAGTGGCAAAGGTAATGCCAGAATCATGGCAAATAACATGACCAATATTTCCCCAACATTAGAAGCGAGTAAGTAGCGAATGAATTTACGAATATTTTCATAAATATTGCGCCCTTCATGGATCGCCGCTTTAATTGTTGCAAAATTATCATCGAGTAGGATTAATGCCGAAGATTCTTTTGCAACATCCGTCCCGGTTATGCCCATTGCAATACCGATATCGGCCGCTTTAATTGCCGGGGCATCGTTTACCCCGTCACCGGTCATTGCGACGATATGGCCTTTATTTTGCAGTGCTTTGACTATTTTTAATTTATGTTCTGGTGAGACGCGTGCAAAAACGGAAACATTATCGACAATCTCATCCAATTCCTTAAGCGACATCGACTCCAACTTCCTGCCTTCCAAAACAAAGTCGTCTCTATTTAAAATCCCAAGTTGTTCCCCTATTGCCCGAGCTGTTATCACATGGTCCCCGGTAATCATCACCGTTTTTATACCGGCTGCTTTACATTCTTGGATTGCTGCTTTCACCTCAGGTCTAGGCGGATCGATCATGCCTTGTAAACCGATAAAAACCAATTCATTTTCCACTTCTGCCTCATGATTGAATAACCGGTTTGGAACCGGCTTATAGGCAACGGCAATCGTTCGGAGTGCTTGTGAAGCAAGGCGTTCGACCGTTGTTTGCAGCCTATTAGTCCAAATTTGCGACATATGTTGTTTTTTTCCACCAACATATACTGACTCACTTAAGCTGATTAAAATATCGGGAGCGCCTTTCGTAATTGCAAAACGATGTCCTTTTTTATCTTCCACAATGACCGTCATCATTTTTCTAGAAGAATCAAACGGAAACTCTTGAATAATGCGATATTCCTGCAATAAATGATCTCTTGACAAACCTGCTTTCATCCCGGAAACGAGCAAAGCACCTTCAGTCGGATCCCCGTCAACGTGATATTTACCTTTTTCCTCTATCAAAGCTGCATGATTACAAAGCATACTAAAACTCAATAATTTATAAAAATGGTCATCTTGGGCAGGATTCATTGTTTGATTACTTCGAGTAAAATGGCCTTGTGGTTCATACCCTTGTCCTGAAACGGTCCAAGTTTGATCATTTGCCCATAAATGTGTAACCGTCATTTTATTTTGGGTCATTGTTCCGGTTTTATCGGAGCAAATGACCGAAGCACAGCCTAATGTTTCAACAGCCGGAAGTTTTCGGACAATCGCATTTTTCTTAATCATCCGTTGCACACCAAGTGATAAGGCGATCGTTACAATTGCCGGAAGCCCTTCTGGAATCGCCGCAACAGCTAGTGAAACACCGGATAAAAACATCGTATACAAATCATGGCCTTGCCAAACTCCGATTGCGACAACGAGTAAAGTTAAAACCAAAGCAACGACAATTAATATTTTCCCGAGTTGTTCAAGTCTTCTTTGCAATGGGGTTTGTAAGTTTTGTTCGGTTTGCAATAAATCAGCAATTTGCCCCATTGCTGTTTTCATACCAGTTCCAATGACAACCCCTTTTCCGCTTCCCCTCGTCACCATGGTACCCATGAAAGCCATATTGTTCAGATCCCCGAGACCGATATTTTCGCCATGAATTGGTGCAATTTCTTTAACTGCGGGGACGGATTCACCGGTTAAGGCCGATTCCTCAATTTCTAAACTACTTATTTCGAATAAACGGATGTCCGCACTAATCCTGTCACCACTGGCAAAACGGAGAATATCACCCGGGACAATTTCTTTAGAAGGGATTTTTTCCCACTTACCACCCCTTAATACGGTTGCCATTGGGGCAGAAAGTTCTTTTAATGCCTCCAGTGATTTTTCTGCTTTTCGTTCCTGAAAAAAGCCTAAAATCCCGTTTACAAATACGATAAGAATGATCGCAATTGCATCAATATATTCACCTAAGATTCCGGATATCAGTGTGGCGACTAATAGAACGATTACCATAAAATCTTTAAATTGGCTAAAAAATAAAAGCAATGCCGATTGCTTTTCCGCTTCTTGTAATTCATTGAATCCGAACTGTTTCCGTCTTATTTTGATTTCTTCGTTCGTCAATCCGTTTTTAAAAGACGTTTGAACGGCCTTTTCCACTTGTTCGGGACTCATCTCATGATATTTCAACGCAATCGATTCCTCCATTCCCTATTGTAATTGTTGTCAATCGCTAAGCCAGTTTGTTTTCTCATTAAAGATTATTCATCCTTGTCCTAAAAAATGCTATACTTGTGAAAGATTCCATTTTGTAAAGCAAATCGGGTTTATTTACCTTGGTAGTCGTATACAATCGAAATCGAGATAAAATTTGAAAAGGGTGTTATTTATGTCTTTTGACGGATTATTTACATATGTTATGACACATGAATTAGCTTCCGTCTTAAATGGCGGACGCATTTTGAAAATACATCAACCATTTTTAAATGAAATTGTATTAACAGTCCGGGCCCGGGGGAAAAATAAAAAGTTACTTTTATCTGCACACCCATCCTATGCCAGGGTCCAATTAACTGAAGAAGAATATGAGAACCCGGCTACCCCTCCCTTGTTTTGTATGTTGTTAAGGAAACATTTGGAAGGACATATTATTGAAGACATCTACCAAAAAGAGATGGACCGGATCATCATCTTTAAAATTAAAGGCAGGAACGAAATCGGGGATTTATCCTATAAACATTTAATTATTGAAATTATGGGGCGACATAGTAATATCATTTTAATTGATGCTGATAAAGAGGTAATTCTTGATAGTATTAAGCACATTTCTTATGCAGTTAACCGGTATCGTGCCATTTTACCGGGGCAACCATATATTTGGCCGCCTGCTCAAGGAAAATTAAATCCGTTTCTTTGTAAGGAGGAAGATATTCTAAAACAGATTGACTTCAATAGCGGGAAACTGGACAAGCAACTTGTTAACCAATTCAGTGGAATTTCTCCGTTGTTTGCCAAAGAAGTTGTCCATCGGGCAGGGCTTGCCAACCGGATAACGGTACCGAAAGAATTTATTGCTTTAATGAAAAAGGTGCAAAAACACGAAATATTACCGACAATGATAACAGGAAACCAAAAGGAATATTTTTATATGTTTCCGCTAGAACATATCCCCGGAGAAAAGAAATCATTCCCGACTTTAAGCAAATTATTGGATGCCTATTATTTCGGCAAGGCACAAAGAGATCGTGTGAAACAAATCAGCGGTGATATTGAAAAACGGATCAAAAATGAAATCGATAAAAACAAAGGGAAACTCGAAAAATTACAAGAAACGATGGAAGAAGCGGAAAACAGCTCGATTTATCAATTATATGGAGAATTGTTAACAGCCCATATGTATGCCGTTCAAAAAGGTATGGAGCAAATTACGGTTGAAAACTATTATGATGAAAATAAACCGGTCGATATTCCGTTAAATCCTAATAAAACTCCATCTGAAAATGCCCAAATGTATTTTCAAAAATACCAAAAAAGTAAGAAGGCAATCATACATGTTCAGGAGCAAATGGAAAAGGCAAAAGAGGAGTTGTTGTATTTAGAGAACATTTTGCAACAATTAGAGAGTGCCGCTCCAAAAGATATAGAAGAAATAAAAGAAGAATTGGCCGAACAAGGCTATATTCGTTTGCGGCAGAAAAAAACGGTGAAAAAACAAAAAACGCAACCGGAATTGGAAAAATACGAGGCGGCGGACGGCACTTCCATTCTTGTCGGAAAAAATAATAAACAAAATGATTATTTAACGATGAAGCTGGCTCATAAAGAAGATATTTGGTTGCACACAAAAGATATTCCCGGCTCACATGTTGTCATTCGGAGCGGAAATCCATCAGAGGAAACGATTGAACAAGCAGCCGTTCTCGCAGCCTATTTTAGTAAAGCACGTGCCTCAAGCAGGGTTCCCGTTGATTATACAAAAGTGAAATATGTCAGAAAACCAAACGGAGCGAAACCCGGATTTGTTATTTATGATCATCAACAAACAATCTTTGTGACACCAAAAGCTGAACTTGTAGCAAAATTAAAGAAAAGGAGCTGATTATCCGGCTCCTTTGTTCTGTTCTTTGTTTGGATTTATCCGATCTGATAAAAATTCCCGTCTGCTAATCAGTCACGCTCAACATTTTTAGTCAGCCGATAACACGTACTAATTTCCCCATTCTTTCGGATTTTCCCGCCACTTCATAACAAATGCTACATTGTCTTCCGTTAAATAGCCTTTCTTGACGGCGGTATCGATTAATGTGGAAAAATTAGAAAGGGAATAATAAGAAACATTGGCTTCACGACATGCCTCCTCCGCCTCAATCAGTTGGTATGTAAAGATGGAAACGATCCCTAAAACTCGGCAACCTGCTTCTTTCAAAACATTTGCTGCCTGAATTGAACTTTTCCCTGTGGAAATTAAATCCTCAATGACTACCACTTTTTGTCCCGCTTGAACCGGACCTTCAATCAGGTTCTTTTTCCCATGTCCCTTTGAACTTGAGCGTACATAACACATTGGGAGACTTAAAAGATCACTGACCCAAGCAGCATGTGGGATACCGGCAGTTGCAGTTCCGGCAATCAATTCCACTTCAGGAAAATGCGATTCAATTAACCCCGTCAAGCCTTTTGCAACTTCTTTCCTTAATTCCGGATAACCTAAAATCAACCGGTTATCACAATAAATTGGGGATTTTATTCCTGAAGTCCAAACAAACGGTTCATTCGGGTTTAGTGAAACAGCTTTAATTTCTAACAATTTTTCAGCTACCATCGTTTCGGTAATCATACACCAATCAACTCCCATTGTTGTTTAATCTTTAAATATGTTTCATATGGATCGTGACTTTCGGTAATGGACCGGCCAACGACAATTGCTGACGCTCCTGATTGTCTCGCTTGTTTAGGTGTGGCAACGCGTTTTTGATCACGGACATCATCATTTTCCAAACGAATACCGGGTGTAATAATCAAAAACTCTTCACCGAGATGCCTAATGATCGGGGCTTCATGAACAGAACTAATCACACCATCCAATCCGCTTTGTTTAGCCAATTTTGCATAATGATAAACGGATTGTTCAAGGGTTGATAAAACCAGTTGTTCCTTTTGCATCTGCCATTCTGACGTACTTGTTAATTGGGTAACGGCAACACATTTCGGCCTCTTTTGACCGGCTCCGGTTCCTTGATCCAACCCTGCTAAGGCCGCTTTCATCATTTCGGTTCCACCGGCTGCATGAACAGTGACAAGATCCACGCCTAACCGGGCAATTCCTTTCATGGCCCGTCCGACCGTATTCGGAATATCATGGAGTTTTAAATCAAGAAATACAGAATGGCCCATTCCTTTTATTTGCTGAACAATAGCCGGCCCCTCCCGGTAAAACAATTCCATTCCCACTTTCACAAAAAGAGGTTCATCCGGGAATTTACGTAAAAAATGAAAAACTTCTGCGCCAGAAGGAAAATCAAGGGCAATGATAACCGGATATTCCATGTTTCCAACTCCTTCCACAAACATCTGAAATATGATCAATATTCAATTTTTCTAATAATTGTTCCAAATCGGTAATGATTTTCGGGCAAATAAACGGATCAATTAGATTTGCGGTACCGACAGCAACGGCACTTGCACCGGCATAAATAAATTCAAGGGCATCTTCCGCACTAGAAATGCCACCCATGCCAATAATTGGAATATTTACTGTTTGACTTACTTCATAGACCATCCGGATGGCGATCGGTTTAATTGCCGGACCGGATAATCCCCCGGTTATATTGGCTAAAATCGGCTTTCCTGTTTTCATATCCAAGCGTAATCCTGTCAACGTATTAATCATCGTAATTCCGTCCGCTCCACCATCTTCTACGGCTTTAGCCATTAAGCAAATATCCGTCACATTAGGAGATAATTTTACGTAGACAGGCACACGGGATACATTTTTCACACGTTTCGTTACTTCCTTTGCTACATCAGGAACCGTCCCAAAGGCGATCCCTCCGTGTTTTACATTTGGACAAGAGATATTAAGTTCAAGGGCATGAACATTTGGCGCCTCAGAAATTTCTTTTGCAACTGAAACATAATCTTCAACTGTTGAACCGGCAATATTTGCAATAATTGGCACATCAAATTGACTTAACCATGGCAATTCTTCTTCCATTACCTTTTTCAGTCCGGGGTTTTGTAGTCCGATGGCATTTAACATCCCACCCGGCGTTTCTGCAACGCGCGGTGTTGGATTTCCATAACGCGGTTCAACTGTTGTTGCTTTGATCATAATCGCCCCAAGGATACTTAAATCATAGAATTCGGCAAATTCCCGACCAAAACCAAAACATCCGGAGGCGGGCATGATTGGATTTTTCAGTTGCAAACCAGGTAAAGATACCGAAAATCGATTCATAAAATCACCTCCCCTGCTTGAAATACAGGACCATCACTGCAAATTTTCCGATACCCCTTTTTGTCTTCTCTATCTTTTGTTGGCCTAACGCAAGCGAAACAAGCACCAATCCCGCAAGACATTCGTTCTTCTAATGAGAGATACACTTCTTTTTCCGGGAATTTTTGTTCCAACGCTTTTAACATCGGGGTCGGTCCACAGGCATATAGCCGGTCAAAATCAAAATTTTGTTTTTTTAACACATCGGTTACGAAACCTTTTTCCCCATAGGAACCATCATCAGTAACGATATAAGTAACACCAAGCCGTTGAAACTCCTTAGTAAGAAAAACGGCACTTTTTGTTTGAAAGCCAAGTACATGGATGACTTGAATGTCTCTGTTTCTCAATTGTTTCGATAGCTCATATAAAGGCGGAACACCGATCCCGCCACCGATTAATAAGGCTACCTTCCCGCTTTTCATTTGAACCGGAAATCCGTTACCGAGCGGACCAAGTACATTTATATACTCACCTTGCTGTTTTTTGCTGAGCCAAGTTGTGCCTTTCCCTTCCGTCCGATAAATACATGTCATGCTTTGATTTTCACGATCAATCTCACAAATACTGATTGGTCTGCGGAGAAGTGGATCGACACCTTCTCCGACTTTCATATGAACAAATTGACCGGGTCTTTCAATCTCAGAAACTAGTTTTCCTTGTAAAATCAATTGAAAAATATTTTTAGCAATTTCTTTCTGGCTAACGATTTTCATTTCATCAATTTTCTTCAAACTTCAATCATCTCCTTGGCGTGCACCTTTTCTTGTTTCATTGAATCAACGGAGAATACAAGTGATTCAAGTACCTTTAAAATCGCCCATGCTGTATCAAGGGAAGTCAGACATGGAACCGCATTTTCCACCGATTCTCTACGGATTCGGAAACCGTCTCGGGCAATTTCTTTCCCTTTTGTCATCGTATTAATGACGAGTTGCGCTTGCCCGGTTCGGATGATATCCAATAAATTATTTGTGCCGCTGCTTTCTACTTTTTCCACTTCTTCTACAGGAATGTTTTTTGTTTTTAAATACATTGCCGTTCCTTTTGTTGCTAGGATCCGGTAACCGATTTGGTGGAATCTTTTGGCCAACAGACCGGCTTCTTCCTTATCCTTATCCGCCACTGTTAATATGACCGATCCGTGCGTATGCATGTTCATTCCTGAAGCGACCAGACCTTTATAAAGTGCTTTTTCTAATGTGTAATCTTTCCCCATCACTTCGCCGGTAGACTTCATTTCCGGTCCTAAAGAAATATCGACATTTTTTAGTTTCGCAAACGAAAAGACAGGTACCTTTACATAGACCCCTTCTTTTTCCGGAATGAGCCCGGTCGGCAGATGTAAGTTTTTTAACGTATTTCCTAAAATGACTTTCATGGCAATTTTGGCCATCGGTATATTCGTTATTTTACTTAAAAATGGAACTGTCCGGCTTGACCTCGGATTTACTTCAATGACAAACACATTTTCGCCGCTGACCACAAATTGGATATTAATAAGCCCGATAATATGTAAGGAATGTGCCAGTTTCATAGTATAATCAACAATTTTTTCTTTTACGGCAGCGGATAAATTTTGTGACGGATAAACGGCGATTGAATCCCCTGAATGGACACCGGCACGTTCAATATGTTCCATAATCCCCGGGATTAAGACATTCGTTCCATCTGAAATGGCATCCACTTCAATTTCTTTTCCGGTAATATAGCGATCGATCAGAACCGGTTGATCCGGATTCACATTGACGGCATTTTCCATATAATGTAATAACTCTTGTTTATGATAAACAATTTCCATCGCTCTTCCGCCAAGTACATAAGACGGCCGAACCAATACCGGATACCCAATCTCATCGGCAATTTCAACTGCTTCAGCAATACTTAATGCTGTACTTCCTTTTGGCTGGGGAATGTTGTTCATTTGTAAAGTTTCCTCAAATTTTTTCCGATTTTCCGCACGATCGACATCTTCCAATTGAGTTCCTAATATGTTTACCCCATGTTCGACTAATTGATTTGCTAAATTAATCGCTGTTTGCCCGCCAAATTGAACAACTACTCCTTTTGGCTGTTCCACTTCAATAACATGCATGACATCTTCAATCGTTAACGGTTCGAAATAAAGCTTATCGGAAATGCTAAAGTCTGTTGATACGGTTTCCGGGTTATTATTTATGATGATTGCTTCATAACCGGCATCTTTAATTGCCCATACAGAATGAACCGTTGCATAATCAAATTCAACCCCTTGACCAATCCGAATCGGCCCTGAACCGATAACGAGGATGCTCTCCCGGTCGGTTTTTACGGATTCATTTTCTTCTTCATATGTCCCGTAATAATACGGCGTGGTTGCTTCAAACTCGGCCGCACAAGTATCAACCGTTTTATAAACCGGCATAATGCCATATTTTTTTCTCAATTGATATACATCGATCTCCGGCATATTCCAAAGTTTTGCGATGATTTTATCGGAAAAACCTTTTTCCTTCGCTTTTTTTAACCGTTCAATATCGAAAACATTTTCGCTCAATTCTTGCTCTAATTCGATGATTTTCTTAAACTTATGCAGGAAAAATAAGTCAATCCCGCTCCATTCATGTATCTCATCAATATGAATGCCCCGTTTTAACGCCTCGCCGATATAAAAGAGCCGCTCATCATCCGCTTGTCGAATCTTTTCTGCTAAACAGTCATTCGTTAATTTTTCAAATGCATCGATTGTTATATGGTAAACACCCGCTTCCAAGGAACGAATCGCCTTAAGTAAAGATTCTTCAAACGTCCGTCCAATGGCCATGACTTCTCCGGTAGCCTTCATTTGGGTACCTAGTGTTCTTGTTGCCGATTCGAACTTATCGAACGGAAACCGCGGTATTTTCGTTACAACATAATCCAGTGCCGGTTCAAACATCGCATATGTTTTCCCGGTAACCGGATTGATCATTTCATCCAATGTTAAGCCGACCGCAATTTTACTGGCAATTTTAGCGATCGGATAACCGGTTGCTTTCGAAGCGAGAGCAGACGACCTACTGACTCGCGGATTTACTTCAATGATGTAATACTGAAAACTATTGGGGTTCAGAGCAATTTGTACATTACAACCCCCTTCAATTTCCAGAGCACGAATGATTTTCAAGGAAACATTGCGTAATAATTGATATTCCCTGTCCGACAACGTTTGGCTCGGTGCTACAACAATCGAGTCACCGGTATGGATTCCGACCGGGTCGATGTTTTCCATATTACAAACGACAATGGCTTGGTCTTTGCTGTCACGCATTACTTCATATTCAATCTCTTTAAAACCTTTAATACTTCTTTCCAGTAAAACTTGATGAACAGGACTTAATTTTAAGCCGTTTGAAACAATCTCGATTAAATCATTTTCGTTCTCACAGATCCCTCCGCCTGTGCCGCCTAATGTGAAAGCCGGGCGGACAATGACCGGATAACCGATTTCTTTAACAAATGCATAGGCTTCATCCAAATTATGGACAATCATGCTTTCCGGTACCGGTTCACCAATTTCATTCATTAATTCCCGAAACAATTCCCGATCTTCTGCTTTTTCTATTGAAGACAATTTTGTCCCTAAAATTTCGACATCATATTGTTCGAGGATACCGGATTTGGATAATTCAACTGCTAAATTTAAACCGGTTTGTCCGCCTAATGTTGGAAGGAGTGCATCCGGTCGTTCTTTTCGAATAATACGCGTGATAAAATCAGCGGTTAAAGGTTCCATATAAACGACATCGGCAATTTCTGTATCGGTCATGATCGTTGCCGGATTGGAATTAACAAGGATCACCCGATATCCTTCTTCTTTTAAAGCTAAACATGCTTGCGTACCCGCATAATCAAATTCAGCAGCCTGCCCAATAATAATCGGACCGGAACCGATGACTAAAATCGACTTAATATCTGTACGTTTCATGACCCGCTTCCTCCCATTTTTGAATCATTTCGATAAATTGATCGAATAAATCATTGGCATCTTCCGGACCCGGGGCGCTTTCCGGATGATATTGAACGGAAAACGCCGGATATTTTTTATGTTTCAACCCTTCTACTGTTCCGTCATTTATCGCAATATGAGTAATTTCCAGATTCGTATTTTTTACAGAATCGAGTGACACTGCATAGCCATGGTTTTGCGACGTTAAAATGACTTTTCCGGTTCTGACATCTTTAACCGGGTGATTGGCTCCGCGATGACCGAATTTCAGTTTTTCCGTATCAGCCCCATTTGCTAAAGCCAATAATTGATGACCTAGACAAATTCCGAAAAGCGGAACTTGACCGAGTAATTCTTCCACCATTTTGACGGCATACGGAACATCTTTCGGGTCCCCGGGTCCGTTCGATAACATCACACCATCCGGATGAAAAGCCAGTATCTCTTTACTTGTTGTGTTATGAGGAACAACAATGACATGACAATTTCGATGTGTTAATTCCCTGAGTATTCCGTGTTTCATCCCAAAATCAACTAAAACGACACGATAGCCCCGGCCCGGACTCGGAAAAATTTGCTTGGTTGAGACGGTTGATACGAGGTCGTTTGCCGCCTTTTCGTGTTGCAGTCGATCAATCACTTCATCTTTGTTTACATCGATCCCGCATAACATCCCGCGTAATGTACCGAATTGACGAATTTTCCTCGTTAATTTACGCGTATCAATCCCTTGCAAACCGGGGATATTTTTTGCTTTACAATAAGTGTCAATCGTCATTTGACTGCGAAAATTTGATGGGTAGTCAGCCGCTTCTTTAACAATCAATCCTTTAATTGCCGGTTGAAACGTCTCAAAATCTTCATGATTCACCCCGTAATTTCCGATTAACGGATATGTCAATGTTACAATTTGTCCGGCAAAAGAAGGGTCAGTAATAATTTCTTGATAGCCGGTCATGCCGGTATGAAAAACAACTTCTCCGATTGAGTCATTATTTGCTCCAAAAGCCTCGCCAATAAAAATCGTTCCGTCTTCTAAAATTAATTGTCTTTTCAATGATGAACACGCTCCTTCTCCCAGACAACTTCGCCCGAAACAATGGTTGCTTGCGGCCAACCTTTACATGTCCAACCGGCAAACGGTGTATTTTTTCCTTTCGATACAAAAGTAGTCGGATCAATCGTCTCCTCTTGTTTCCAATCAATAAGAACTAAGTCAGCCACATTTCCTTCTGCCAATTTTCCATATGGCAAGTTGAAAATATCTGCCGGTTTTTTTGTTAAGAAATCAACCAACTGTTTTAGTGATAGCACCCCTTTTTCAACAAAATTTGTATAGAGAAGGGGAAAAGCTGTTTCCAAGCCGACGATGCCAAACGGCGCTTTTTCCATTCCTTGACGTTTTTCTGACTCACTATGTGGCGCATGGTCAGTGGCAATTAGATCAATGGTTCCGTCAAGCAGGCCTTCAATAAGTGCTTCCTGATCAGCCCGACTTCTTAACGGCGGATTCATTTTATAATTCGTGTCATTACCCGGAATATCGTCTTCACATAATAACAGGTGATGGGGGGAGACTTCCGCTGTCACATGAATGCCTGCTCTTTTTGCGTCGCGGACAATTCTCACAGATTCTTTCGTACTAATATGACAAACATGGTAATGACAGCCGGATTGTTCAGCGAGCAAAACATCTCTGGCAATCTGAACCGATTCGGCAAGGGAAGTAATCCCTTTTAGACCAAGCCGTTTATCAACTTTCCCTTCATGGACGACACCACCTTGTACAAGGGACATATCTTCACAATGGGCGACAATGGCTTTATTTACTTTTGCCGCCTCCCTCATCGCTTGATACATTCTTTCTGCCGTTTGAATGCCAACCCCGTCATCAGTAAAAGCAAACGCACCCGCTTCTGCCAATTCTTTAAAATGATTCAGTTGGTCGCCCGCCAGTCCTTTTGTGATCGAACCGTATGGAAGAACGCGAACTTTTCCTGTCTCTTGGATTCGTTTTTTTAACCATTGAATCTGTTCTTTTGAATCCGGAACCGGATTGGTATTCGGCATGGCACATATCGTTGTGAAACCGCCTTTTGCTGCAGCTTTTGTACCAGTTTCTATCGTTTCTTTATGTTCCCCGCCCGGTTCCCGCAGATGAACATGGACATCAATAAATCCCGGGCTCACGAATAATCCGTTCGCATCGATTACTTTTTCTGCTTGATCCTCCCCTGAAAGATGTTCCGAAATTTTTACAATTTGTCCGTTGTCAATATACAGATGTTTCTTTTCCAATGAACCATTTTCATTAATTAGCAATCCGTTTTTGATAATGAGTTTCATATATTTTCTCCCCTTTATTTTGTTGCTGTATCGCCCGTTTCAATACACTCATTCGGATAAACACGCCATTTTCCATTTGTTTAAAAATCCGTGATCTGTTACATTCAACAAGTTCAGAAGCTATTTCCACATCGCGGTTGACCGGTGCCGGATGGAGGATAATGCTATGCTTTTTCATTCTTTTTTCTCTTTCCAAGGTAAGTCCAAATGTTTGATGATATTCCTCCTTCGTCAGAGAAGAAATCATTTTATGCCTTTCATGTTGGATTCTTAGTAACATCACGACATCAGCCTGTTCGATGGCTTCATCGATAGACAAGTATGTTCCTTGTTTAATGATTGATTCATCAAACCAATCAATCGGCCCGGAGAAACTGACTTTCGCCCCTAATCTTGATAATGCATCTGCATTCGAACGAGCCACCCTGCTATGGCGAATATCCCCGATGATTGCCACATGTAACCGGTCCAAGCGACCAAATTCTTGCTTTATGGTCAACAGATCAAGTAATGATTGGGTCGGATGGTGACCGCAACCATCACCGCCATTAATAATGGGGATATGAATCGTTTTAAGTTCATCAAAATAGCGTTCTTTTTCATGGCGAATGACGACAGCAGAAACACCGACGGCCTCCAATGTTTTCACCGTATCATACAAACTTTCCCCTTTAAGAACGCTTGATGAACCCGCTTCAAACGGGATGACTTGAAACCCAAGTTTTCGCTCGGCCACTTCAAAACTGCATTTTGTCCTGGTACTTGGTTCAAAAAACATATTCGCTACAAAGGTCTGATTTTCCGGTTGCCAAGTTTTCCCTTTTGAAAATTCATCCGCTTCGTGTAAAATTGCCAGAATTTCTTCAGTTGATAATTGGTCCATCGTTAATAAACTTTTCATTGAATCTCCCCCTCTGATTCATTAAGAAGCAATTATGTATAAAAAAACCTCTTTCCAGTATATGGAAAGAGGTAAATGAGTAGCGTTACATTCACAGCCAGAAGCAGGTTCTACTTCCGACTGACGCTCATCCTTCCCCTTTCCAGCCTCTCTGGACTGTCTGTTAAAAGGGCAATCTTTTTATGTGTCATGGATTGTCACTTGGTCGATATTATCAACTTCCACCAGATCAACAACAATCATCTCCGTTTTTGCTGTCGGTATGTTTTTTCCAACATAATCTGCGCGAATCGGCAGTTCACGATGGCCTCGATCAACAAGTACGGCCAGTTGAATCAGGCCGGGTCTCCCGAAATCGATGAGGGCATCCATTCCTGCCCGGACTGTTCTTCCGGTGTACAAGACATCATCAACTAAGACAACGGTTTTATTATGTATATCAACCGGAATAGCCGAACCTAAAACTTCCGGTTCTTTATCCTTTGTTTTGATCGATAAATCATCCCGATACAAAGTAATATCCAATTCGCCAACCGGTACATTTTTTCCTTCAATTTGGTTAATCTTTTCAGCCAACCTTCTTGCCAAGAATATGCCGCGTGTACGAATTCCTACAAGGACAACATCTTCAATCCCTTTATTTCTTTCAATGATTTCATGAGCGATCCGGGTTAATGCTCTTCGGATTGCTTGCTCATCCAAAACAATTGCTTTTTGCAATCTGCTCCCCTCCATTGTTTATGGAACATTCGCGTGATCCATTTCCGTTTCAATAAAAAACTCCTGCCAAAGAGAGCAGGAGAATAAACAGTTTCTTTTTTAAAAAAATAATCCGTTCCCTTCTCAGACTCTCTGGACTGATTTAAAGGTGCTATTCAGTTCTGTTATGATCATAAAATGAATTTCCGATTTTGTCAATGGCGAAAAAGATATTTATTTATTAAAAACATTAAGTGATGACCTGACCAGTGCATCAATTCCCCGTTACAAGTTCATCCGTAATTGTTCTAAAAGCACTAGAAATTCCTGGGGCAATGGTGCACGAAATTCCATATATTCCTTTTTTCTCGGATGAATAAAGCCAAGAACCCCGGCATGGAGTGCCTGTCCATCAATTTCTAAAGTTTTTCTCGGTCCATATTTCGGGTCACCGGCGAGCGGATAACCGATATATTTCATATGAACCCGGATTTGATGGGTTCTGCCTGTTTCCAGTTCACATTCAATATGAGTATAGTCTTGAAAACGTTCAATCACACGGAAATGGGTGACGGCATGTTTTCCATTATCGACCACTGCCATTTTTTGTCGATCATTTTTATCCCGTCCAATCGGTGCGTCCACCGTTCCGTAATCATGCGGAATAACGCCGTGAACTATCGCTTCATATTTCCTTGTTACCGACTTTTCAACGAGTTGTTCGACTAAACACTCATGGGCAAAATCATTTTTTGCAACCATCAGTAAACCGGATGTATCTTTATCAATGCGATGGACAATTCCCGGTCGCATCACTCCATTAATACCGGACAAATCTTTACAATGAGCAAGCAGCCCGTTGACAAGGGTTCCGGTTACATGGCCCGGTGCCGGATGAACGACCATTCCACGCGGTTTATTAACAACAAGAACATCCGAATCTTCATAGTAAATATCTAAATTCATTTCTTCCGGTTCAACATTTAATGGAACAGGATCCGGCACATTGATGACCAGTTTGTCGCCAGTTTCGCATTTATAATTGGCTTTTGGTTTATTACCATTAACCGACACAACACCATCTTTAATCCATTCCTGCACTTGCGTCCGTGACCAATCTTCTTCAAGAGATGTTATCAATTTATCAATTCTTTCACCCGCTTGATCTTCACGGACAATATGCAAAATCTTTTCCATATTATTGCTCCTTTTTTTCTTTACGTTCTTCTAAAAACATGACAATTATTAATAATATAACCCCGATGGTTAAAGAAGAGTCAGCAATATTAAAAATCGGGAAGTCATAACCAAATATTTTTACATCAATAAAATCAACGACTTCTTTGCGAAACAAACGGTCAATGAAGTTGCCAACAGCTCCTCCTAACATGAAGGCCAATGAGATACTATATAGCGGTTTTCCTTTCGCATATTTTTGCAAATAATAAATGATAAAAATGACTACAATAACGGTGATGAGGTAAAAGAACCACATCTGCCCTTGTAAAATGCCCCAAGCGGCACCACGATTTCGGTGTGATGTTATGTAAAATAAATTTTCGATAACAGGGATACTTTCACCAAGATCCATAAATTTAACGATCATCCATTTCGTCAATTGATCGAAACCGATAATGATGATTGAAAGCAAATAATACAGCAATGCACGCCCTCCAAACTCTAGATAGACTCTTTTTGCATTGTAGCATAAAAGAACATTTTTTGCATTTACCGTTGGAATTTTTTTATTTACTGGATATAAAAATGTTTATACACAAAAAAGACAGGACATATAGTTATACCTGTCAAAAGGGAAAAACCGGTTTTTTTAAATATTTCAGTAATGTTTTCATTTCACTTAAGGAACGAACGGTTGGTTGAAAAGTTAAAAATTCAACTGGGATTGGGTGCCCTGTTTCTTCACAAACGCCATAATGACCGGTTTCAATTTTTTCTATTGTCGCAATTAAATCTGACAGTTCTTCCTCGGCCATTTGTTTTACTTGAGGTGACAATTCATGATTGTTAAGGTGCTCTTCTAAATCAATTTTCATTGCAACAATTTCATTATAAAGATCATGTAGCGATTGACTCAAGGAATGTACCCTCCCATCCGTGATCCAATTTCTAATTGTTATTGTATGTTTATTATTACCGATTGTTCCTTTCTGACGGCTATAACTATTTTCTATTTCATTAAATACAAGGTAGAAATGTAAAAATCTTTTTAAACAAGCAAAAAAAGGGAAGACAATTCTTCCCTTTTTTAGGTAAATCTGTTAATTAACTAAATGACTATAATGTTCTTCTACAATGCTTGCACAGCGGGTACATAATGTCGGATGATGATGGTTATGACCGACATCCTTTGTCACTACCCAGCAACGTTCACAAGTTTCTCCTTCAGCTTTTGTTACGACAATGGCGGCCTTTTCCAATTTCAATGCATTACTTGGCGCTTCATCATAATGACCGGCCACTTCAAAATCAGAGACAATGAAAATTTGTCCGATATTTTCTGAAATGGAATCAAGTAATTGTTTTACATCATCGTGAACATATAAAGTAACTTTTGCTGTCAGTGACTTACCAATTATTTTTTCATTGCGAGCTTCTTCCAAAGCTTTTAACACGTCATCTCTTAATTTCATAAATTGCGACCATTTTTCTTCCAGTTGAACGGCATTTGGGTATTCTTTATATTCCGGCAGGTCGGTCAGTTGGACACTTTCTTCCTCAACACCTTTTATATATGCCCATACTTCATCGGCTGTATGTGCCAAAATCGGCGCTAACATTTTTGTTAAAGATACGAGACATTCATAGATGACTGTTTGCATGGAACGACGAATCGGGTTATTTTCTGCTTCAATATAAAGAACATCTTTAGCAAAATCTAAGTAGAATGAACTTAAGTCAATCGTGAAAAACTTGTTCATATCATGGTAAATTTCCATGAAGTTATATGTTTCATATGCATGCCGTACTTTTTTCACGAGATTGTTTAATTTTACCAGTATATATTGGTCAACTTCACGTAAGTTTTCATATGGAACTGTATGCTGCTTCGGTTCAAAATCAGCTGTTGTTCCGAGCATGAATCGAAGCGTATTACGAATCTTCCTGTACACTTCAGACACTTGTTTAAAATTATCCATGAATACTTTGACATCTGCCGTATAATCCACGGAAGCGACCCATAATCGCAAAATATCGGCACCGAATTGCTTTGTCACCTGATCAGGAACAATGGTATTTCCGATGGACTTTGACATCTTTTTGCCTTCCGCATCGACAGTAAACCCGTTTGATACAACTCCTTTATATGGTGCAACACCGTTAACCGCAACACTGATAATCAGACTGGAGTTAAACCAGCCACGGTATTGGTCGGAACCTTCCAAATAAATATCTGCCGGAAATTGAAGTTCTTCACGAGTTCTTAATACACCATGATGAGAGGAACCGGAATCAAACCAAACGTCCATTATATCATTTTCTTTCGTAAATAAACCGTTCGGACTGCCCGGATGACTGAATCCTTCAGGTAGAAGGTCTTTCGCTTCTCTTTCGAACCAAATATTGGATCCATATTGTTCGAATAGGCTTGCAACATGTTCAATCGTTTTTTCGGTAATAATCGGTTCACCATTTTCCGCATAAAATACCGGAATTGGTACACCCCAAACCCGCTGTCTTGAAATACACCAGTCACCGCGATCACGAATCATATTATACAGTCTTGTTTCGCCCCATTTATTATACCAATTCACTTGATGGATTTCTTTTAACAGTTGTTCACGAATTGGATCAATGGATGCAAACCATTGCGGTGTTGCTCGGAAAATAACCGGTTTTTTCGTCCGCCAATCATGCGGATACGAGTGGGTAAGGAATGATAATTTAAGTAATGCGCCAACTTCTTCCAGCTTTTTCGTAATATGCTTGTTTGCCTCTTCGTAAAACAATCCTTCAAAGCCGGGTGCTTCTTCGGTCATGCAACCTTTGTCATCGACGGGACTGAGTACATCAAGATTATATTTTTGACCAACATAGAAGTCATCTTCCCCATGACCGGGAGCGGTATGAACGCAACCGGTACCGGCATCGGTTGTAACATGTTCACCCAACATAACAAGCGAATCACGATCATAAAACGGATGTTTCGCTAAAACATATTCTAAGTCAGAACCTTTGACCGTTTTCAAGACTTGATAATCTGTCCAGTCTAATTCTTCACTGACGGACTTCAATAAGTCTTCGGCGACTACGAACTTCCTGTTTCCTACGTTGACTACAACATATTGCAGATGTGGATGAACAGAGATCCCTAAGTTGGCCGGAATGGTCCATGGCGTTGTCGTCCAAATAACGATTTCTGTATCCGAGTCAAGCACCCCTTTACCGTCTTTAATCGGGAATGCCACATAAATGGATGGTGATTTGATATCTTTATATTCAATTTCTGCTTCAGCTAATGCCGATTCCGATGACGGTGACCAATATACCGGTTTTAATCCTTTATAAATTAATCCTTTTTTCGCCATTTCACCGAAAACACGAATTTGTTGTGCTTCAAATGAATGGTGTAAAGTTAAATACGGATGTTCCCAATCACCGCGTACACCCAATTTTTTAAAGCCGGTCCGTTGAATATCGACTTGTTCATAAGCATATTGCTCACAAAGTTTACGAAATTCAACAACGGACAGTTCTTTTCTTTTCACACCTTTTTTTGTCAATTCTTGTTCAATTGGCAAGCCATGGGTATCCCACCCCGGAACATACGGAGCATCGTAGCCCATCATGGACCGGGAACGAACAATAAAATCTTTTAAAACTTTATTTAAAGCATGACCCATGTGTAGACTGCCGTTTGCATATGGTGGTCCGTCATGAAGAATGAATTTTGGACGTCCTTTTGTCCGTTCTTGAACCTTTTTATAAATATCCATTTCTTCCCAGCGTGCTTGAATTTCCGGTTCTTTTTTCGGCAAATTTCCACGCATTGGAAAATCAGTTTTCGGCATTAATAATGTATCTTTATAATCCAATGAAATTGCCCTCCTTAATACGAATTTTGGTAACAGTGTTAACCAGTTTTGGTAAGAATAATCATTTTGGCTATAAAGTAAAATAAAAAAGCCTTCACATCCCTGTATATGGGACGAGAAAGCTTTCCCGCGGTACCACCCAAATAGACAAAGAGAAAAGACGTACTTTGTCCGCTCATTTTATAACGTGAAACACGCCCACCCTTACTATTCAATTTCAGAGCAGGAACTCCGGGGTGATTTTCCAATTTCCCTTTTTAATCGAGCTTCCACCATCCTCGACTCGCTGGATAAAAGCAGAAAAATTGTACTGTCCCCTTCATTGTTTGTAAATAATATGAGAATATTTTATGGATATAAGGAATTATATGCAAATATGGTGATAGAAGTCAATAATAATTTACATAAATCCAGTTATTTTTAAAGGAAATCCAAAAAGTCCGGGAAAAGCAGCCCCGTTTTCCTTTTTCTTTTATATGAAAAACAGAAGCTCAGGTACTCAGAGGTCCTTAGATTCCCTGATCTTCTTGGCTCTCCCCATTTAAGCAATTACTTAATAACGATATCCTCCTCTGCCGACTTTAATTCGGTTGCGTCCACATTAAACTCCATTAATTGTTCCCAATCGTTTGAATTGATCATATCCAGTTGGGCTTCGATCAATAATTTAAATCGATTGCGGAATACTTTTGATTGTTTTTTCAAATCTTCAATTTCTAAGGCTATTTTTCTGGCTTTTGAGAGAGCTTCATTAACAATTCGATCCGCGTTCTTTTCAGCCTCGCGAATGATTAACTTCGCCTCTTTTTGCGCACTGCCTTTTACTTCTTCCGCGGCCTCTTGAGCAACAACGATTGATTTATTCAATGTTTCTTCAATGGAACTAAAATGCTTTAATTTTTCCTCTAATTCTTTGACTCGATTTTCTAATTCGCGTTTTTCTCGAATGATTATTTCATAGTCTTTTATCACTTGATCTAAAAATTCATTCACTTCATCTTCATCATACCCACGAAAGGTTTTGGCAAATTCCTTATTATGTATATCCAACGGCGTTAACGGCATCATGCCACCTCCATATAAAAATCAGAAAATACGGTTGTCTTTTATTATACACTAAGTTTCGACAGATTGCGGGGAAAATCCTGCCAAAAATAAATTTTTATTTCATTTTTCCTAAAGTGATTTTCCACTTATCACGTTTTGTTTTATCTCCAACCGTAATTAATCGAATTCTCCCTATGCCTCTTGCCGAAATGAGATCGCCTTCTTTCAAAGGAAAAGAAGGAGAATCAACAGTTGTCCAATTTACTTTAACTAACCCTTGTCCAATTAATGTTTGCACTTTCTGCCTTGACATGCGACCGGCTTGCGATAGAACCGTATCAAGTCTAAGGGATGAAACAGTCACGGAATGTTCCGTCATCAATTCATCAGTCACTATACTTTCTGACATAGGCTTTACCTGCAGTTGGATTTTTGTCTTTCCTACAGTCATATAATTTGTATGAATATAATCAGCTACTTCACTGGCAGAGAAAAATTGAATTTGTTTATTTTTGATGAGAATATCTCCATACTTTCCCCTTGATAAGCCAAGGCTCATTAAACTCCCTAAAATTTCAGGATGCGTGAGTGTTACAAATTTTTCCGGGTAAATGATTTCAAACAAAGTGATTTGAAAATCTTCCTCTGCAGGTTCATAGTAATCCGGATGAAGAAAAGCCCGGCAACGTTCAGATTGTTTTGCGCCGCCAAAAAATTGAACTCTACAGCTTCTCTCTTTTCCGATAATTGATTGAACAATATATTGCTCTCTAGGGTCTAAAAAATCGGTCAGTTTTCCTGCATAATTTTTATCAACATAGTCTATCCAATTCAGTACTTGATCAATAAATTCTTTTTCTTCCTGACGAAAATGCTGATATATTGACATAACTTCTCCTTATTTCAAGATGTATCATTGATGATAGATAACTAAATCCATGTTTGGATCGAATTTAAACCGACTTGGGCTAATTGTAAAACAAATAACGCAACAATTGGTGAAAAATCGAACATGCCAATAGGCGGGATAAATTTTCGAAACTGCTCCAAATATGGTTCACAAATACTTCCAAGGAATTGACCGATTTGTGACTCCCTCGCTCCGGGAATCCAAGACATGAAAATATAAATGAGTAAAGCATAAAAATAAATGTTAAATACAGAATGAATAATATCAAAAATGATTGACATAATTTCTTTTACCACCTCGTGTCTTCAAAATTATTGTTGATAAAAGCGTCGGAAATCGCACCGGTTACTTCTACATTATCCGGTGTGCATAACACAATATATGAACCGATTTTTTGGATTTCGCCACCGATGGCGTAAACGGTGCCGCTTAAAAAATCGACAATTCTTCGCGCTTCTGTTTTTTCGACTCTCTGCAAATTAACAACAACGGTTCTGCGATTTTTTAAATGATCAGCAATTTCTTGAGCATCATTAAAAACTCGCGGTTCAACTAAAACGAGCTTTGAGGAACTTTTTATACTTTGTAAACTGACAACGTTTTTCTTTTGTTGTTGGAAGCGCGACGGTCCGGTGGTATTTTCATATTCTACCGGTTCATCATACTCCGCTTCGTATTCGTCTTCATAATTATCATCTAAGAAAAACCATGTTTTGAATTTCGACTTTATACCCAAAATTCTTCACCTCCCGATTTACTCACCGACCAAAGATGTACCGATTCGAACAAATGTCGCCCCTTCTTCAACGGCAATTTCATAATCATTAGACATACCCATAGATAATTCTGTACAAGGGGCATAAGGTAATTTCAGATTTTGAATTTCATCCTGAAGCTGTTTTAAGGAACGGAAACAGTTCCTCAATATTTGTTCGTCTTTAATATATGGTGCCATTGTCATTAAACCGACAATTTCAATATTTGAATACATTGCTAATTGCTGGATAAACGGAAGAACTTCTTCAGGTGGCAATCCATGTTTCGATTCTTCCCCGCTTACATTCACTTGAACAAAGCAAGGTATCTTTCTGTTGGCCCGTTTATGAATCTCTTCAGCTAATGAAAGCCGATCAAGGGAATGAATATAGTCAACTTTATCAATAATCTTTTTCACTTTCCTTGTTTGCAATGTTCCGATAAAGTGCCAAATCGGTTGATTCCCTAAAACTTCATATTTTTTCAGCAATTCTTGATCGCGATTTTCCCCTAAATGAATAATTCCTGCTTTCAAAGCCTCTTGAGCGCGTTCAATCGTCACATATTTTGTTACGGCGATAATCGTTACTTCTTCCGGATCTCGCCCTACTTTTTCGCAAGCTTTCGCAATTTTTTCTGTGATGATTTGTAAATTACTTTCAACGCTTTTCAATGTTTATGCCTCCCTGATTCCAATAAAACCTATCATTCGACCTGTTTGTCCTTTATCGCGGCGATGGGAATAAAAATAAGTTTGGTCACAGCTGGAACAAAGACCGGATACTTGAATATTGTCGGGCAAAATCCCTTCATTTTCTAACAAGGCTTGATTTAATGCTTTTAAATCGATTTGATATTGACTTTTTTCTACTTGAGTATAAAAACGTTGTACAGCGTTTAGCGGAAGTTTTTCAACTTGATCTATAATTTTATTATCTACAATATAGCATTGATTGCAAATGGAAGGACCAATGGTTACGAATATTTTTTCCACGGGAATTCCACGACTTCTCCACTGTTCAATGAGTGAATGGCTTATATTTTTTACCGTACCTTTCCAACCCGCATGAACAATTCCAAAAAGTCCATACTTTGGTGCAAAAAAATAGATAGGTACACAATCTGCAAAGCAAAGAGCAAGTAAAGTATCCCCTTTATCTGTATAGATCCCATCACAATCTTTTAAACTATCTCCATAAGATTCAGTCCCTTTTCCCCAATCTGTTTCTGCAATGTACTGTACATTCGAACCATGGGTTTGTTCACAGCACACCCAATTGGAAATGGGAAAATTGATTTTTTTTGCAAATTGGTTTCGGTTAAAAACGACTTTAGCGTTATCATCGCCAACATGTAGTCCCATATTATTATTAAAATACGGGCCACTGCTTATTCCGCCCATTTTCGTTGTAAATCCCGCAAAAATTCTCGGGTTTATTTTTTGCCAATTTTTAATTAAAAAATATGAATCATCCATTAGATGGAACGGTTCAGTCATATGATTCCCTCATCTCTTCACATCACACAATACATATTTCAGTTTATCATACTATTCGTTCAAAATTAAGCAATTGTTTCTAATATTACTGTTCTTTTCTCACAGAATAAAATACAAATGATTAATTTTAGGTTCGTTTTATTAACTAGCCCAAAGCGACAGATGACTTGTGCTTTTTTTTAAAACAAAAAAAAAGCCACCTTTTAAAGGAGGCTTACTGAATATTTTTTGCCACAACTTTAATGGCTGCTTTCTCAAGACGAGAAACTTGCGCTTGTGAAATACCGATTTCTTCTGCGACTTCCATCTGTGTTTTTCCTTGGAAGAACCTTTTTTTCAAGATCATTTTTTCCCGCTCATTTAAACGGCGCATACCCTCTTTTAATGCTATTTCATCAATCCAATTGGAATCTTTATTTTTTTCATCGCTCAATTGGTCCATTACATAAATCGGATCTCCACCATCATTGTATATCGGTTCAAATAAGGAAACCGGGTCTTGAATCGCATCTAAAGCAAAGACGATTTCTTCTTGAGGAACACCTAACTCTTTGGCAATTTCCTCAGCCGTCGGTTCCTTCGATGTTTCAGCAATTAACCGTTCGCGGATTTGTAACGATTTATACGCAATATCACGCAATGACCGGGAGACTCGGATCGGGTTATTATCCCGAAGATACCGGCGAATTTCCCCAATAATCATTGGAACTGCATAGGTGGAGAATCGAACATTTTGACTCAAATCAAAATTATCAATTGATTTCATTAATCCGATACAGCCAACTTGAAACAAATCATCGACATACTCACCACGATTATTAAATCGTTGAATCACACTTAAAACTAATCGCAAATTTCCGTTAATTAATTTTTCCCTGGCGTACAAATCGCCATTTTGCATTTCCTTAAATAATTCCCTCATTTCTTCATTTTTTAAAACCGGAAGTTTGGATGTATCTACACCACAGATTTCAACTTTGTTACGCATAAGGTTTCCCTCCTCCGAGGAATGCTTTTACAAAATTCAGTATCTCCCTGGGAAGGAAAAATATGCACTGTAACAAATGAGTGATTTTTCGATAAACTTCCTATCCTTGATAAATAAAGGAAACTAGCGAAAAATATTTTTCAAAAATAATATTAAACCATTTTTTCAAACTCTTTCCTCAATCTTTTGAATATTCTCTTTTCCAATCTTGAAATATAGGATTGTGATATACCTAACATGTCGGCAACATCTTTTTGTGTTTTTTCCTCGCCTCCTACCAGACCAAAGCGCAATTCCATAATTTGCTTTTCACGATCGGATAATGTATGTAAAGCTTTCATCAGCAGTTTTCGATCGACACGCGCTTCCAAATCTTTCGTGATAATATCATTTTCTGTTCCAAGCACGTCTGATAGAAGGAGTTCGTTCCCGTCCCAATCAATATTTAATGGTTCATCGAAAGAAACCTCTGAGCGTACTTTATTGTTTCTCCGTAAATACATTAATATTTCGTTCTCAATACAGCGTGAAGCATACGTGGCTAATTTAATCTTTTTTTCCGGATTAAACGTATTGACCGCTTTTATTAATCCAATGGTGCCAATACTAATTAGATCTTCAATATTAATGCCCGTATTTTCAAATTTTTTTGCAATATAAACGACGAGCCGTAAATTTCTTTCAATTAACAGCGAACGGGCTGTTTCATCCCCTTTAGGAAGTTTATTGATTAAAATCTCTTCCTCTTCTTTGGAAAGTGGTGGCGGAAGAGCTTCACTGCCTCCGATATAATAGATTTCATCGGTTTTTAACTTTAGTTTCTTTAACAACTTGTTCCAATAATAGTAAAAATGAAATTTCAATTTTTTCATGACCATTCCCCTCTCTAACATAGCCACTTGATTAAAGCAAACGAAACGTGCTTGAACGAATTGAACTCACTTGACTTTGTCTATGATCATTACCATCAGGAAACTTGTTCGTGATGCGATTGTGCTAAAATTTTTGGATGAATGATACAATCAAAACGATCATCAGCGGATAATGTTTGATTGATAAATGCCAACAAAAGCCGGTTTGTTTGATAAATCTTTTTGTCAACGCGAATAACTACTTTGTCCGGTTTAACGGCAGCCAGAAGCAAATTGTCTTTACCAACAACCCGATATGGAATGATGGAAATTTTATTCATCCATTCCGATGGTAATTCATTTTCCTTCCAAAGTTGATGAACATCTTCAAAAACCGCTAAAACCTCTTTTGGAAAGAAACCGGCTGTTTTTCTTAGTGAGACAATTAAAACCGGTTTTTTTGTCAAAGGATCATATAATTGATTTCCACTGTCTACCAGCCCCCTTAATTGTTTTGTTTGATTGTTAATTGAGATTTCAACATCCACAAGATTTTCATACTCTATTTTGACAGTTTCACATTTATCAAAAGTATCCTTTGAAAAAAAATAAAGTATTGGAAACCCAATGATGACAAACAACCAACTGATCGGATCCCCAAAGCCACGGATATTAGTTAAAAATAAAGCATTTGCTGCGTTATATTGGAAACTAAATAAATAATGCAAACCAATTAGCGCTCCCCCAATCGCAAAAGTGAGTAAATAAAATGCAGATAAATTGGTAAAGAAAAACCGCATTCGCTTGAAACCAAAAGCAATCCATACCATCAGTACTGAAATTGCTATTTTAAAAAGAGGAGAAGAAAACAAAGCAGCATTCGTTATAAAGGGAGCAAACACGATAATCGAGCCAATCAAACCACCAAAAAAAATTTTCCGTTTTCGAATTTTTCTTTTTAATATAACACCGGTCAATGATAAGAGCATGCTATCAAACAAAAAATTTAAAAGCCAAATAATATCTAAATATAAGGTCAACCCCTCATTCCCCTTTTCTCCAAAGAACGGAAATACTTAGCCCTAGTAAAAAGGCGGCTCTCTAGTATTTTTATGTTATGGAAAAGTATAGCACTGCCTCTCGTAAAAGTGTGTCGCTTTTTGACCGTAAAATTTAAGAAGTTTTCAGGAATTTTCTCCGATTTTGTCAAAAGAATCGGAATGATCTTTTTCGATTATTACGAAAGGAGAAATTTTGTTATTGCAGCCTGTCCTTGAAGTGAAACAATAAAACGAATCCGACGTTTTCACAAAAATTTTTCTACAAAAAAGCTGTTCTCGAAAAGCAGCTCCCTTACAGATTTTCTAAAAAATTCTGTAAAGCATGAGTTGCTGCGTTTCAAGAACAGCCTTATATTTTTTCTTTATATCTTTGAGTAACAGCTAAATATCAGATTCGATTATTTCTGTTTCTCAAAAATGTAGGAATATCCAGTAAATCTTCCTGTGTGCTGGAATTTGTTCGAGTTGGTTCTTGATGTTTTTCTTCTCGAACCGGTGTCTCGCGATTTTGTTTTTGATGTGTTTGGTTTGTATTAAGGTTCTTGTTATGACTATGAGTTGGTCGGGTTGGTTTATTTTGATCGTTTTCTTCCCTAAATCCGGTTGCAATTACCGTAACAACAATTTCATCATTCAAATTTTCATTAATGACAGAACCAAAAATCATGTTCACTTCTTGATCAGATGCAGAGGCAACGATATCGGCAGCTTCCTGTACTTCATACAAACTCAAATTCATTCCACCCGTTATGTTCATTAGAACTCCTTGAGCACCATCAATCGATGTTTCCAGTAAAGGAGAAGATATAGCTTTTTTAGCGGCTTCTTGAGCACGGCTTTCACCAGAGGCAATACCGATTCCCATAAGAGCGGATCCTTTATTGGACATAATGGTTTTCACATCGGCAAAGTCGAGATTAATGAGACCAGGAGTGGTAATTAAGTCAGAAATACCTTGAACACCTTGACGAAGGACATTATCAGCCTCTTTAAAAGCTTCTAACATCGGTGTGCTCTTGTCCACAATTTCAAGAAGACGGTCGTTCGGAATAACAATTAATGTGTCAACGGCTTCTTTCATCGAAGTAATCCCATTGGCAGCTTGCGTAGCCCGTTTTTTCCCTTCAAAGCTGAACGGACGAGTAACAACACCGACAGTTAAAGCACCTAATTCTTTTGCAATACTGGCAATTATAGGCGCCGCACCAGTTCCGGTTCCACCGCCCATTCCTGCCGTGACAAAGACCATATCTGCCCCTTTAATCACTTCTTCAATTTGTTCTTTACTCTCTTCAGCGGCTTTCTTCCCAACTTCCGGATTTGCACCTGCTCCAAGACCACGGGTTAATTTGGAGCCAATTTGCAGTTTTATTTCCGCTTTTGAAAGATTCAAAGCTTGGGCATCTGTATTGACAGCGATAAATTCAACCCCCTGGACGCCGTGTTCGATCATGCGATTGACTGCATTGTTTCCGCCGCCACCAACACCAATTACTTTAATTGTTGCTAATTGGTCTACGTATGTTTCAAAATCCAACATGCAAAATCCTCCTAATTCAAATTACTTAAACCTATGCATTTATTCAAAAAAAGAACCAAGAAATCTTTTCATTTTACTAGCTAATTTTTCTTCATGTAAATTTGAATTTTTCCCTTTGGCAGGTTGCTGTTTCACTGTTCTTTTTTCCTTCTGTTCCATTGGCATAACGACCGAATCTAGAAATCTTCCTTGTAATCTCGCATTCTTATAAAAATATTTGATCATACCAACTGCAGTCGCATACTGTGGTTCTCGCACCCCTATATAGTCAGGGATTGCGATTCGGACACGGTTTTGAAAAATCGCTTGGGCAAGTTCTGCCAGCCCTTGCATATTGGCGACTCCTCCGGTTATCACATACCCCCCGGGCAAATAATCTACGCCCATTTTTCTCAGTTCATCTTGAACGAAATCAAAAATTTCGGCAACCCTTGCTTCAATAATTTCAGCTAGTTCAAGCTGTGTAAACTGTTGTTTTTGGTTCGTACCGATGATCGGAAGTTCAAATACTTCATCAACAGAAGCATGGTCATAAAAAGCATGTCCATGTTTTAATTTTACCTTTTCAGCATCTTCTGTTGTAGTTCTTAATACAATAGAAATGTCTTTCGTAATATGGTCACCGCCGACGGGTAAAAGACAAGTGCCTTTCATGTATCCATCTTCAAATACAGTCACCGTTGTGGAGCCCCCGCCAATATCAATTAGCGCAGAACCAAGATTTTTTTCATCTTTGGATAAAGCTATCTCACCGGATGCAAGTGGCTGAAGAACGATATCAATAATTTCAAGTCCTGCTTTTTCCACACATCTGAGAATATTCAATAGCAATGTTTTTGATCCAGTAACTAAAAATCCTTCCATTTCTAAGCGTACACCGATCATTCCACGGGGGTCATTAATTTCATCCTGTGAATCAACAATAAATTGTTTTTTTACAATATTGATGATTTCCCGATCCGGCGGGATTGACATGACTTGAGCCGCATCCACCACCCTTGCCACGTCTTCATTTGTAATCTCCCTGTTTTCTCCATTAACAGCAACGACACCATGACAATCCAATAAGTCAACATGGTGAGCAGGGATACCAACAATCACTTGACGAATCTCCATACCAATCATCCGCTCTGCCTGTTCAACAGCACGTTTTATTGATTGGACTGTATTATCAATATCGACAATCGAGCCTTTTTTCAGACCTTCTGACTTTACATTCCCGACGCCGATAATATTTAATACATCATTAACCATTTCCCCAATAATCACTTTGACCGTGGATGTACCGATGTCTAAACTTACAAAAATATCATTGCTGTTCATCTGTGGCACCTCCTCCTACTTTTCATTGAACAACAACAAGTTCCAAATAATGGAAAAAGTGTATACTTACTATAAAATACTGCTGTTTTAATTGGAAGTATTTCATATAAAGTGAAAAACCTGAATGATTTATTTAAGATATTCGCTATTTTTCACCGATTTTCCTTTAATTTTAACTTTCTTTTTCATTTTTTCTTTTCTGATCCCATTTGGTCAATAAAATTCTTCTAATCACAGCTATATTTTGAAATAGCCTAACACCAAAAGCAAATACTGCTGCTAAATACAAGTCTACACCAAGATGGACGCCAAGGAAAGCTAAACTTGCAGCTAAAATTATATTAAAAAAGAACCCTGAAACAAAGATTTTTTCATTAAATAAATTTTGCAATTGGGCTCTAATTCCTCCGATTAATGTATCAAGGGCAGCCAGAACAGCAATAGATAAATAGTTTTGATATTCATGCGGGACACTCATATCTGTCAATAAACCTAAAGTTATTCCGATTACCAATCCTAAAACGGGGAGCCACATAATGTTATTTCCTTTCTTCTTTCACAGTTTGCATATGATTAACGGAAACACTACTACTATAGGCAGGAATTATGATTTCCTCCTGAGGTTCTGATATCGATACCTTCAAATTATCAATAAAAAAATCATCGGGAACGGTTGAAATCTGCATCTGATTGTAAAGTTTTTTTACTGTCTCATGATCATTTGCAATGATCTTAATCTCTAAAGGAAATTTTCGAAGGGGGTAACCATCGACTTTTGTCTCACCTTGTATATTACGAATGGTTGTTGTTGATATGATTCGTTGATCCGCAATAGATATCGCTTTAGCTCCATACATATTCAATTCATTGATTAATTTTCTTAATACATCGGGTGATATGTATACTTTACTCTGACCGGGAGTAATGTATTCATAGGCAGGCGTTATAGATAGGATAATCCCCGGACCGGAAATTTCTTTCAAACCGGCCTCTTTTTTAAGTTCATTCAATGTGTCTTGTAAAACTTGTCCATTACGATTATGCCTTTCTGTTTCGTATTGAGCAATTTTATCTTCAGACTGACGAATTTGTTGATGAAAATAAGTCTCCAATTCCTTTTCGGACAAATATTGCTGACGCAGTTCCCATAAATCACTCGTATCATCTGTTATATTGTTTTCTTGATGAGTCGTATTGAATTGAATCGCTAGCATAAACCCTGCCAATATGGTTATCAAAAAGAACATTATTTTATTTTTCTTCTTCATGGATCACCATACTTTCTATATTTCCTTTACCTTTCTAGTCTGCTCGGTTTCCCAAAGTGGGGTCCATTACAATCCGATCTAATTTTTCCAATTTAAACACAATATTGTCACTGACTAGTTGATCTTTTACGCCCCCTTGAATGGTCAGTGCTTTTTCGAGTGTATCTTTATCTCCTATGGCACTAATGATGAAAGGGGCAGGAAATTGTTCACCATCAACCGTAATGACAGGACCGTCACATACAATATATGAATTATTTTTTAACCTCTTCCCGTTTATCGCAATTGCTTCTGCACCGGAGATATATAATTCATTGACGGTTTTCAATACGTGATGTTCATGGACAATAAAATTGTTCACGTTCCCTTCTTCATGATTATAATTCCCATCATTTAACGTGACGATGACTCCTTCTCCTTGGACTTTTACTTTTCCTAAAATCATGCGGAGTTTTTCTGCCTCTTTTGCAGTTTTGGATAAATTTTTTTCATTTTCAGCCATCTCATTTTCTATGGCAATGATTTTGGCTTGCTTTTCATTCAACTCCTTTTGAAGTTGACGGTTCTTTTCCTCCAAATCAATTAAATCATTCCGCAATTGAATAGTCCTTTCCCATTCATGATCCGTCATACTCGTATCACTCTGTTGCTTTTTTGTTAATTGATAAGAAAAAGCGATCATAAACCCTAAAACTAAAAAGACAAGGGAAAGAATAACCCGATTAATTTTCATTTTCTTCCCCGCTTTCTTCCGTTGCGTGTTTATCATTTACAGGCTCATCATTTTTTGTGTCTCCATTTTTTATCGATTGATAAGATTTAAAAAATACACCGACTTCTAGGTCAACGATTCCTTTTTCTTCAGGTTGTAATTGTTTAACGAGATCCGGGTAATAGACCATTTTTTCAGCAAAAGTTCTTAATGTTGCATGCACCTCATTACCATCATTCATAAAGGCAATGATACTGTATGGATCTGTGTTCTTGGGAGCATAAATAATTTCAGAAATTAATTGTCGAATTTCATCAGGCATTGCTTTTAATTCCTTTATCGTCATCTGTAAAGGTTTATCTTTATCGAAACTTTTTAAGACCGGACCCGGTTGTGTGGTCATATCACTTGTTATTCTGGTCACATGCCCATTTTCCAAAAGCGGTTTTGCTTGTCCTTCGATATATAAAAAACCAATTTGCCCGTATTCCTCAACTTTAATAATGACATGGTTAGGAAATTTCATATCAATTCTCACTTTTTTTACTTCCGGTACTTGTAAAATACGATGTTCGAGTGTACTTTTTTTCATATTCAAAACAATCGATTTGTTTGTTAATTTACTTGCCTTGACAATTTTCTCCTTTGAAGCAAAGTGATTCCCGTCAATCGTCAGCTCCCCTACTCTACTTAAAGGTGATTGGATATAAATAAATCCACAAACAAACAAAAAAAAGAAGAATAATAAAATGATCAGTCTACGGTTTGCCCGCTTTCTTCTTTGCTCTTTTAGTTTGGGCAATCGATCTTCAAGTGATACTACTTTATTTGGCAAAATTCACACCCCACCTGTAAAAGAGGTTACTATTCATATTTTATCGGAATCAAAATAAATTAGGAAGTAAAAATTAAGAATTCAATTTAACGAAAAAGTAGATTTACTGTTTATTGTTTATTACAGCTGTACATAATCGGTAAAGACGATTACTTGCATCTTGAATTCCTATTTTTTTCGAATTTTTTTTCATTCTTTCCAACTTATTTTTATCGGTTAAAATTTGATCAATTGCCTCTAATAGTTTTTTACCCGTTAATTCCTTCTCTAAAATCACTGTTGCTGCCCCGGCTTCTTGCAAACTTATTGCATTTTTTTCTTGATGATTATTCGTTACGTACGGACTTGGAATCAATATACTCGGCAAGCCAATACTGGTAAACTCGGCAATTGATGTTGCTCCGGCTCGGGATACGACTAAATCAACACCGGCAAGAACTTCCGGCATATTATGTATAAATGGAACAACTTTAACATTATCAGGATTTCCGGCATGGGCAATTTTCTCTTTAACCGATTCAAAATGGATTTCCCCGGTAACGTAAAGCACTTGATAGTCCCTAATCGCAAAATCATTGATAACCGATACGACGGCTTCATTAATTGGCCTTGCTCCCCTGGATCCGCTAAATATTAATACCGTTTTCTTTGTTAATGACAAACCCGCCGACTGTCTTCCTTTAATCCCATCGTGTCCTAATACTTCGGTAGCACGAGGATTCCCGGTTAAAACCACTTTATCGCTTGGAAAATATTGTTCAGCTTCTTTGAAAGAGATGGCAATTTTATCAACATATTTACTTAAAAATTTATTTGTTAATCCCGGGATGCTATTTTGTTCATGGATAATGGAAGGGATTTTCAATTGGTGGGCGGCATAAACAACCGGTCCGCATACGTAACCGCCTGTACCAATGACAATATCGGGATTAAATTGTTTCAGCAATTTTTTGCTTTTATGAACTCCTTTAATAAAACGGATAATTGTCTTCACATTTTCAAACGATAATTTTCTTTTAAAGCCAGTAATATCAATCGTTTCAAAAGGAATGTGATTTCTCGTTACAATTTTGTTCTCTAAACCTTTTTTCGTACCGATATATAAAACTTGTGTGTTTGCATCTTCGGAAATTGCTGTTTTAATGAAAGCAAGTGCAGGATATATATGTCCTCCAGTTCCTCCACCACTTATAACGATTCTCATCGATGTTCACCTCATGCTCATTCTTTGTGAAATTTATCTTACACCATTTCAACCAGTTTCGGGGAAATGTATTAAAAATGTAAACAGCTTTTTATGAATATGAAACTCATGTATTACCATTTTATGATTTTATGACAAAAGAAACAAATGAAAAAAGAGGAAATCAAAAATTTCGATTTCCCCTGTATCTGAAAAAAGTTTTTCATTTCTAATTGCTCAGAAATGAAAGCTATATTCGACTGTAGCGGCTAATATTTAGTAAAATTCCCATCGCCATCAGCATTAACGTTAGAGAAGAACCGCCGTAGCTGAAAAATGGTAAAGTAATACCTGTTACGGGGATAAGATTAATGACAACACCTATATTAATCATCACTTGAAAAGCAACCATAGAGATGATTCCAACAGCGAGAAAGCTGCCGTATAAATCAGGTGCATTTAAGGCTGTACGAATTCCTCTCCATAATAATAAGGCAAAAAGCAATAAGACAAATGCCCCGCCAATAAAGCCGAGTTCTTCCGCTAAGATGGCAAAGATAAAATCCGTTTGCGGTTCCGGTAAGTAAAAGAACTTTTGTCTACTTTGTCCCAGTCCAAGACCGAACAACCCCCCCGGCCCGATCGCATATAGAGATTGAATGGTTTGAAATCCGCTTCCTAAAGGGTCTTCCCACGGATCAAGAAAAGCCGTAATTCGTTTTATTCGATAAGGTGCTGCCGCAATTAACCCGACAAAACCTGCTAAACCAATTAAACCCAGCCCGATAAAATGAGCAATGCGAGCACCGCTGACAAAAATCATAATGAGGCAAGTTCCTACCATAACGGTGCCCGTACCCAGATCAGGTTGAAGCATAATCAGCGCAAAAGCGGTAAAAACTAAACCGAGACTTGGTACTAAACCTTTCTTAAAAGAAGTAATATTTTTTTGATTTTCCGATAAAAATTTTGCAAGGTATATAATCATCGCCAGTTTCATAAATTCCGACGGCTGAATAGAAAATGCCCCGACGCCAATCCAGCTTCGGGAACCGTTACGGACATTCCCTATTCCCGGAATTAAAACTGCGATTAACAGGACAAAACAAGTGATCAATATGACTTTCGACCAGGATCGCCAAGTCCAATAATCAATATTCATGATAAAAAACATAGCAATCAAACCGATAATAGCAAAAAGCAACTGCCTTTTCGCAAAATAAAACGAATCATCAAATCGGTAATCGGCCCAAACCGCACTTGCACTATACACCATAATCAAGCCAAGTGATAAAAGAGCTAATATCACGATGACTAAAATAAAGTCCGGAGTTGTTTTTTTCACTGGCAAAGCAGGTCACCTCATTAACACGGATTAGAGCCTGTACAAAAAGGAAGAAAAGTAACACAGTTGGAAGCAAACCATATTTTAAAGCTCTTGCTTCTAGCATCTTGTCGATTTTTCCTCCTTGTCCATCTTATACAGCCTCTATACTAACTTATGCACCGCCCCCATAAAAATGTCTCCTCTTACTTCAAAACTTTTATATTGATCCCAACTGGCACATGCCGGTGATAAAAGAATGACATCACCTTTTTCCGATAAGGCGTAACTTAAAGGGACAGCCTCTTGTACATTATCGACGATAAAAATCTTTTCTATCCCTGCTTTTTTGCCGGTTTGAACTAATTTTTCCTTTGTTTGGCCAAAGGTAATTAGTGCCTTAACATTTTTCAGTGATGGAATGAGGTCATCAAAATCATTCCCACGATCAAGCCCGCCTGCCAGTAAAATAATCGGACGGTTGAAAGCGGAAAGGGCAGATTTTGTCGCTAACGTATTCGTTGCTTTCGAGTCATTATAAAAAACTCGGCCATTAATTTCTTTGACAAATTGCAACCGATGTTCGACACCGCGAAAAGTTGTTAGCACTTGCTCAATATGCTCATTTGCGACACCCATTAATTTTGCACTGGCAACACTGGCCAAAATATTTTCAAGATTATGCTTTCCGGGAAGAACAACTTTTTGATAATCAATCACTTTTTCCCCTTGGAAATAAATAAACCCGTCTTTAAGCGATGCCCCTTCCGGCAAATATTTCTCTTTTGAAAACGGAATGACGGTTCCCTTTGCTTCTTTCGCTATTTGCCTACCTTCTTCTTGATCAAAGTTTAAAATGGCAAAATCAGTTTTCGTCTGGTTTTTCAATATATTCTTTTTTGCGTTTATATACTGTTCTCTTGACCCGTGAAAATCTAGATGTGCCTCATATATATTTGTAATCACGGCGATGCGCGGACGAAAATGAACGATTCCCATCAGTTGAAAGGAAGATAATTCTGTCACAATAATATTTTTCTCTGTCGCCATCCTCGCAACATCCGAAGCGACCGTACCAATATTTCCAGCAATAAGCGGATTTTTATTACCTTGATTCAGCATTTCAAAAATTAATGTAGTTGTTGTCGTTTTACCGTTTGTTCCGGTAATACCGATAAATCTCGCTTCAGAGATTTGATAAGCTAATTCAACTTCCGTAATTACCGGAATCCCCCGTTTCATTGCATCTTGGATCAATTCATTTCGATAAGGAATTCCCGGATTTTTTACAATCAATTCAAATCCTTCATCGAGAAGATCTTTCGGATGTTCCCCACAAATTACTTTTATCCCTTTTTCCAGTAAGGTTTGTGCTTCGGGATTTTCCGAAAAAGGTTTTCGATCGTTAACAGTGACAATTGCACCTAATTCGTGCAAAAGACTTGCACTACTTGCGCCGCTTTTTGCCAGTCCTAACACTAAAATCTTTTTGTTTTTATACGCTGTTATGTTTTTCAATTATAACCACACCTCGATATAAATTCCTAAAGCTGCAAATAATAATCCGACGGTCCAAAAGGTAACGACAACACGCCATTCACTCCAGCCTGATAATTCATAATGGTGATGCAAAGGGCTCATCCGAAATACCCGTTTTCCTGTTGTTTTAAACGAAACAACTTGAATGATAACAGATAAAGTTTCAATGACGAAAATTCCGCCAATAATGACGAGTAATAATTCTAAATTCGTTAAAATGGACATGGTTGCAATCGCACCACCTAAAGCTAAAGAACCGGTATCACCCATAAACACTTTTGCAGGATGTGCGTTAAAGACGAGAAACCCTAATACAGCCCCAACAACAGCGACACCGAATATGGCAATATCAAATTGATCCTGATACCACGCCAAAACCGCATACGCTCCAAAGGCAATCGCTGCCGTTCCTGATAACAACCCATCGAGGCCATCCGTTAAATTAACCGCATTGGAAAACCCGACAAGCCAAAAAATGATAAATAAAACGTATAACCAGCCCAACTCAATCGAATAATTGACAACCGGAATCGTGATTGTTGTCGGCATTCCATAGGAGTGAAAAATAAAATAAAAGACTGCCGCAATAATGATTTGCCCAAATAATTTTTGCTTCGATGTCAGTCCAAGATTTCTTTTCATTACTACTTTAATAAAATCATCCAAAAATCCGAGAATCCCAAAACCGATTGTCACCAATAGAAGAAGATACGTTTCTACCGTCATGTTTGAAAATTGGTTTGTCATAAAGATGGTCGTTACAATGATGGAGAGTAAAATCATAATTCCGCCCATCGTTGGTGTTCCCGATTTTTTTTGGTGCGATTTTGGTCCTTCTTCCCGAATGCTTTGTCCAAATTTCAATCTTTTCAAAAATGGAATAAACAAAGGTGAAAGGAAGACAGTAATTAAAAATGCTAAAATAATTGTATATAAAATGACTTGTTCCAACAACATTACGTCCTCCCTTTCTATTTATCAAAATCTGTATTTCGTTTTGTTGGTTGAAATTTTTTATACTTTTCTGTTATGCACTCTTTGGCAATTTGTCGATCATCAAAATCAATCACCTTGTCTCCGATAATTTGATAGGTTTCGTGTCCTTTTCCTGCGATTAAGACGACATCCCCGTCATTAGCCTGTTCAATCGCGTAATGAATCGCCTCTTTTCTGTCAGGAATTACTTTGTAAGAAAGTCCACTTACACCTTTTTCCATATCATTTAATATGGCCATCGGGTCCTCGGATCTTGGATTGTCTGATGTAAAAATGGCATCTGAGGCATATGTACATGCGATTCGTGCCATTAATGGTCGCTTCCCATGATCGCGATCCCCACCGCAACCAACAACAACAAAAATGCGTGAATGAGGCAAAGAAGTGACTGTTTTCAGGACGTTTTCCAAACTATCCGGTGTGTGAGCATAATCGACAATGACCGGAAACTTCTGTCCGGCTTGAACCAATTCAAACCGTCCGGGAACCCCGGCAAAACTGGATAGACTGTTAATCATTGTGTCTATATTTATACCTGCTGCTAAACCAACCGAAACTGCTGCAAGTACATTATAAACATTAAAAATACCAATCAATTTCGTCGTAACTTGCCTGTTTCCTTTCGGTGTTTTTAAATAGAAAGTGGTCCCTTGACCTGTAAAATTTACATTCTCTGCACGAACATCACAGATATTTTTCATTCCGTATGTGATGATGTGGGCAGAGGTCATTTTCATATATTCTGCTGTCGTTGAATCGTCCGCATTTAATACTGCATACTTCTTTCTGTTTTCATAGTAGGTATTACCAAGTTGAGAAAACAATAAACTTTTTGCTTTTTTATATTCTTCCATCGTTTTATGGTAATCCAAATGATCTTGTGTCAAATTTGTAAATACAGCAATATCAAAATCACAGCCCCGAACCCGACCTTGAACTAATGCATGAGAAGAGACTTCCATACTGACCGCTTCCACATGTTCATTCAACATTTGTCGAAATGTTTTTTGCAATGTCAAACTGTCCGGGGTTGTATTTTTCGTTTCGGTCGTCTTGTTTCCAAATTTCGAATACAGAGTGCCAATGAGCCCGGTTTTTTTATTGGCTGCACGAAATATATGATCAACTAAATGACTGACAGATGTTTTCCCGTTCGTTCCTGTTATCCCGACGAGAAATAGTTCATGAGTAGGATGTTGATAAAAAGCATCGGCTAAAATCGCCATTGCTCTATTTGTATCGGGAACAATAATATTTGGTACATTCACCGCTAATTTCCGATTTGAAAGAATGGCAACCGCACCTTTTTCAATAGCTTCGTGAGCAAACTCGTGTCCATCAAATCTTGATCCTTCAATGCAAATAAATAAGGTCCCTTCTTTCACTTTTCTCGTATCTTGTTCGATAGCTAAAATGTCTGGATTATCTTCACCATTCATCTGTTTTACAAATGGCAGATGAGTTAATAATGTATGTAATTTCATTAAAACATCTCCTTCTAAGTAGAAAACATTATTTCCTATTAAAAGCAATTGCTTGAACTGTAAAAATACCATCATTCATTTTACATGAATCTGTTCTCTTTTTCTACGTCTCTTTTTAAAACAAGAGAAATCTTTAGAAACAAAAATTTATGATTATCCATCATAACCATTGTACTTTCAATATATTCTATTTATGTTGGCCTTAGTTATTTTTATTCTTAAAATTTTTGCTAACAAACAATTGAGCTTCATTGTTTGAAAATTTATCCTTACGTATGAAAAAAGACGTTCTTTTAGCAAGAGCGTCTTTTTTCTGTCTCATTCATCTATTTTATTCCAAATAAATTCTTATAGTCGAGCCTTCTTCTACTTTTGTACCGGGTTCCGGAGCCTGTTTCACAATTTTTTCACCTTCACCGCTAATATCAAGTTTCAAATTGAACAGTTGATTAACAATTTTGTTCTTTTCCAAGCCAATTAAATTTGGGACTTCGATCATCGGTGTATCTAGCCAAGTTACTTTCTTTTCCAACTGATTTTTTCTCTGCTCTACACCGAGTACACGCATGCTATCTTCAATAATATTGCCGACGATGGGAGCGGCTACCTGACCGCCAAATTGGATAGCATTTTTTGGATTATCAACGGCTACATAAACGACGATTTGCGGATCATCCGCCGGTGCAAAACCAATAAAAGAGAGAATATAATTATTTTCCAAATATCGACCACCTTGTGCTTTCTGTGCAGTACCGGTCTTCCCGCCTACACGGTAGCCATCGATAAATGCTTTTTTCCCGCTTCCTTGAGCAACAACGCTTTCCAATGCATAGCGAATCTGCTCGGAAGTCTTTTCGGAAATGACTTTTCTTTTTGCCACCGGGCTTTTCTTCATGACAACCTCATTGGTTTGGGAATCGACCAGTTGTTTTGCCACATACGGCTGATATAAAGTACCTCCGTTTATCGCCGCTGAAACAGCAGCCACTTGCTGAATAGGCGTAACGGAAACCCCTTGTCCAAATGCCGTGGTTGCTAATTCAACAGGACCAACTTTATCCAAAGGAAACAGAATTCCCGTACCTTCTCCCTCTAGGTCGATACCGGTTTTTTGTCCGAACCCGAAATTATAGATATATTTAAACAAAGTATCCTTTCCTAATCGTTGACCCATTTCAATAAATCCCGGGTTGCAAGAGTTTTGAACAACCTCTAAAAAGGTTTGAGAGCCATGCCCGCCCCTTTTCCAACAATGCAGTTGCGTACCTCCGACTTCCACATGTCCTGAATCGTAAAACCGATCCTTCTCAAGATTGACTTTTCCTTCTTCCAGCGCGGCAGCAAGCGTAATAATTTTGAAGGTAGAACCCGGTTCGTAAGTACTCCATATCGGAATATTTCGATTATATATTTCCGGGGCAACGTTTTGGAAATCGGACGGATCAAAATTCGGCCTGGATGCCATACCTAAAATTTCACCATTATTTGGATTCATCGCAATGGCAAGGAGTCCATCAGGATTATATTTTGCCTCGGCATTATCCAATTCCCGCTCCATAATCGTCTGGATTTGTGAATCAATGGTGAGAACAAGATTATATCCATTGACAGGTTCTTGAAAGTCATCAGGCATATTTTTCATCCGTTCGCCCTTTGCTGTTGAATAAAACTGCACAGAGCCTTTTGCACCGGATAATTCTTTATCATAAGATAGTTCCAATCCTGTTAATCCTTGATTGTCTATTCCTGTAAAACCAAGCACATGAGATAAATAGTCGCCAAAAGGATAGTATCGTTTTGAATCTTCCGCTATATAGACCCCGGGTAAATTTAAGTTTTCGACTTCTTTCGCTTTTTCATTGGTAATTTTTCGCCCGGATTTTAATCGTTCCATACTTGATTTTTTTGTGATTTGCTGATAAACATCCTGTACATTTGCGTTTAGAATGTTTGCCAATTTTTCCGCAGTGTCAGCCGGGTTTTTGATTTGCCTCGGTACTACATAAACCGTCGGAGCACTTATATTTGTGGCAAGGGCAACTCCATTCCGATCAACGATTTCCCCACGTTTTGGTTCGAACGGGATTTCCCGGTTCCAAGAGTTTTTCGCCCGCTCTGTTAACATATCACTTAAAGCAAATTGAATAAACCCAAGTCGGAAGATTAAAACAAGAAAAACAAAAAATCCAGCAAGAAGGACAAATGCCAGCCGTTTTCTTACCGTCACATGAGATACTCTGCGCAAATAAAACAAACCTCCTTTCAAGGCCTGTTTTATTTATATGCATGTCCAATCTACAATAGAACAATTGGAACAATGAGCTAGGGGTTAATTTCAAAAAGAAAAGGATTGTCCGAGTTTGCATCTGCAAATTGAACAATCCCTATCTTGTATTTTATTCATCTGTTTGATTTGTCTCTTCCCCGCTGTTATTAACTGCCGGCTGTAATGTGATTTGTAAATTACTCTCTTTTGTAATAACCGTATCGGGATCAAGATTTTGTGATGTTACAAACCCATTCCCTTCAAAAGAAAACTGCATATTTGTTGCATGAACAAGTTTCATCACATCACTCAACGACCAATTATGAATATCCGGCATCTTCCACTGTCCATCCGTAACAACAATAACGCGCTCACCGTTCAATAATTTTGCCCCGGCACTCGGATATATCTTTTGGACGTTTGCACCATCACCGAGGACAACCGGTACCAAACCAAGCGACGACAATTTCGCTACGACCTCGCCTGTATTTTTCGATGAATAGTCCGGAACATTTATTACTTTTGCTTTTTCTACTGACTCATCCGGTTTGATTTTTAAATATTGTAAACTATTTTTCATAACCGGATTAAATATTTTCGATACCGGTTCAGATCCACTTTCAAAACTTTCATCGTCCAAGTTAGGTTGTTGAACAAGGACATAGACGATCAACTCCGGATTATCAGCCGGTGCAAATCCGATAAAAGAAAATAAATAGTTATCCCAACCGGTTAAATAGCCTTTTTCTTTTTCGTAAATTTGCGCAGTCCCTGTTTTTCCGGCAACACGATAACCATCAATACGAAAACCTTTCCCTGTACCGATATCGCTCGTTACCGTAGACTCCAGGACATCAATCACTTGTTTGGCTGTATCAGCAGAAATCGGCGTACCGACTTCACCCATATTCGATCCTTTTACGGTTTTCCCGTTGTTATCCACTATTTTCTCTACTAAATAGGGACGCATCATTTTCCCTTCATTAGTAATAGCGGTCATCGCTTGAATCATTTGTAGGGCGGTCACACTGGTAGCTTGCCCATAGGCGGTTGAATAGCGATCACGTTCCCATTGATATTGAATTGTTCCAGTTGCTTCACTGGGCAATTCAATTCCGGTTGTTTGTCCAAATTTAAATTTATCCAAATAATTTCTGAACGTATCTGTTCCCATTTTTTTAACAAGATTCGCAACTGCAACGTTTGATGAACGCTGAATCCCTTCTAAGTACGAAATTGGTCCCCAGCCTACTTTATTATGGTCATGAATGGCCGGTGCCCCTTCTACGGAAAATGAACCGGATTGATAGGCTTCATTCGGATTCCATACCCCTTCCTCAATGCTTGCTGCCAGTGTAACTACTTTCATCGTTGATCCGGGTTCATAGGCGTTTTCCACAATTACGTTATGCCAATTATTTTCAACACCTTCTCTCGTGTTCGGATCAAATGTCGGTCGTTGTGACATGGCAAGTATTGCTCCGGTTTTAGCATCGGCAACAATTCCCATTATATTTTTTGGATTATATTCCGTTTGTACATCATTCATCGCGTCTTCCAAAAACGTTTGAATTTTTTTGTCTATCGTTACATATACTGTGTCACCATTTTTAGGTTCAGTTATTTTCGTTGCAGCTGAAGGTAATATATATCCCCAACTGTCACTTTTGTAAGTAATCTTCCCGTCTTTACCTTGTAAATACTCATCTAAACTTTTTTCCAAGCCCATTTGTCCAACCAATGTTTTGCTACCATTCTTGTTATTTTGATAATTGGTAAATCCGAGTAGATGGGAAGCAAAATCTCCATTTGGATAAGCTCGTTTTGACTCGCGAATAAAAGTAATACCAGGAAGTTTTAATGCTTCAATTTTCGATTTTACTTCATTGGTTAAGTTTTTTCCGGCTGCACCAAATTCCACTTGAAACAGGTCTTTTGTCAACTGTTTATATATTTCCGATTCTTCCATTGGAATATATTTTGCCAATTCCTTTGCCGTTTTTTCCGGATCAACGACATGATTCGGCGTTTTTGCGTTATCCGGAGTAACGGAAGGGTCTAAAATTGCGACCAATTTATAAGTAATCGTATCAGTTGCCAACGGTTCTCCGGTTCGATCCACAATATCACCGCGAGAAGCTTGTAAAGTTCTTTGCTTTGTATATTTTTCCTCGGCATACACCTTTAACGATTTCCCTTCAACTTGTCCGGTCAGTTGAATAACAAAAAATCTGTATGTTAAAGAAAATAACAGAAAACTAAATCCAATAAATAATATTAGTCCTCTTTTATTCATACTAGGTCTTTTTTTCATTTCCCCGGAACAACCTTTACGTTATCTGCATTATTTTTTAGGCCTTGTTCCTTTGCTTCTTGCATAACCCTCTTATAATTGCTGTACTCGTTCATTTGAGCCTTCAAATCTTCCGTTACTTTTTCCTGTTTTTCAATCGTCGCTTCTACCTGCTGAATTTCTTTATTTACTTGATAAATATGTGCTTGGTTTGACACGATTTTTACAGAAAAAAAACAAACGACAGTTGCAAAAAGTATGTACAATACTTTCTCACCTTTTGTGAACAGCTTTTTTTTCACTTTCGGTTTTGCTAATGTTTTTGGTTGTTGAATTTCTACCGATTGATATTTTTTCGCCAAATTACTCATAGGTACGCCTCCTAATCAGTCTTTTATTTTTTCAGCAATTCTCAGTTTTGCTGAACGAGCTCGATTATTTCGAATAAGTTCTTCTTCAGACGGTACGATTGGTTTTCGCGTTATCATTTTTAAAACAGGTTGATATTCATCAGGAATAATAGGTAATCCGGATGGCAAATCCGGTATCGTTGCATATTTTTTAAAAATAGTTTTGGTTATGCGGTCTTCTAAAGAGTGAAAAGTGATGACTGCCGTTCTGCCGCCGACTTTTAAAAGCTCAATACTTTGCTCCAGTGATTTTTCAAAACTGTTTAATTCATCATTCACGGCAATCCGAATCGCTTGAAAAATCCGTTTGGCCGGATGTCCACCCTTCCTTCTTGCCGGAAGAGGTATCGATTCCTTGATAATTTCCACAAGTTGTCCCGTTGTTTCAATCGTCTGTTTTTCACGGAAACGTTCAATATTTCGGGCAATTTGCTTGGAAAACTTCTCTTCTCCATATTTAAAAAAAATTTTTACCAGTTTTTCGTAAGGCCATTTATTCACAACTTCTTTTGCAGAAATGGGGGAATGTTGATCCATCCGCATATCTAAAGGTGCATCATGATGGTAGCTAAAGCCACGGGCGGGTTCGTCTAATTGCGGTGATGATACGCCGAGATCATATAAAATACCATCCACTTGAAACACATTTCGAATATGTAATTCCTCTTTTAAATGAGCAAAATTTCGGTGAATAATTTCTAATCGATTCCCATAGATAGCAAGTTTCTTTTTCGCATTTTCAACAGCTGTCAGATCCTGGTCAAAAGCGTAAACTTTGCCCTTTTCTGATAATCGTTTTAAAATTTCTTCCGTATGCCCGGCACCGCCAAGTGTACAATCAACATAGATTCCGTCCGGCTTAATATTTAGACCCTCAACAGCTTCTCGTAAAAGGACTGTCGTATGTTGAAACATGATGTCTCCTACCTTCCTGTTTTAGGACATATGTTTTTTTCCTAACCTTCATTATGTTTGGCAGACACAATAGCATTTACATATTGTTCCCATTTATAAATCAATATCAATCAAATTCTCTGCAATGTCTGCAAAAGATTCCTCTGATTGATTAAAATATTCTTCCCAAATATGCTGGTTCCAAATTTCAATTCGGTTGGATACACCAATTACCACGCATTCTTTTTCAATTTTTCCATATTGGAGTAATGGAGTGGGGATATTCACCCGACCTTGTTTATCAATCTCACATTCCGTGGCACCGGAGAAGAAAAAGCGGGCAAATGCACGTGCATCTTTCTTTGTCATAGGGAGGGATTTAATTTTTTCCTCGATTACTTTCCATTCGGTCATGGGGTACCCGAAAATACATTGATCAAGGCCACGTGTCAATACAAAAACTTCACCGAGATATTCCCGGAATTTTGCCGGAACGATTAATCTACCTTTTGTATCAACATTATGGCGATATTCCCCCATGAACATATCTATCCCTCCACTTCATACCACCAATTTACCACATTCCCCCACTTTCTTCCACTCTTTTTTTAATTCGCCAGTAAATTGTAAAATCCTTTTAAAAAACAAAAAAAACTACCTAAAATATTTAGGCAGTTTTTTAAGCTATAATTTTACAAGATAATGGTTTCCGTTACAGGTAAACGGCAATTCCAGTAAACGATCGATGAAATCCAGCCCGTGTTGATTTAAAAAGTAAAAAACATTCCAACATCGTTCTTGCAATCCGTCAAAAGGATGGAGAACCTCATTTATTCTATCAAACTTTGCTAATAACAATTCATGCTTTTTTATTATCGTTTCATCGGTTTTATTTTTTAAAAATTCCAATTGAGAGAGAACAAACTGAGCATTTTTTTGAATGATTTTTTCTAACCCTTTATCATACGTAATGATGGTATTTGCCAGCTTGTCGTATTGTTCTCGAATGACTTGTCTTGAAATTTCTAATTGTGTCTCAATCTGGTTATTTTGTAAAGACTTAAATGTTTTTTGTTTTTCCGGTTCCGTTCCATTCAATAAAATATTTTTTATTGAAAGATGTAAATCATTTATATCACTTTCAATATTTCTTTCTAAAAAGGAAATATTGATTCTTGGAAAAACCGGTGGAATTTTAAGTCCAAAAAGCTCAAAACATGATTTTAGTTCCGCCCAATAGGCAATTTCGCCGGGTCCGGCAACAAACGCAATTGTCGGAAACAGAAATTCTTGCATGATCGGCCTCGTCACAACATTATTGCTGAATTTTTCCGGATTTTCTCGGGCCGCTTTAACCAAATCGCTTTTTGTAAAAGCAATATTTCTCCCGATAATCAGGTTTTTCCCCGGGTCATATTGCAATAATGTTCGTTCTTCCCTTTCTTCATGAAACAGCTGCAGACTGGACGATTTTGTCTCAATCGTTTTACTGAACCCTTGAGCCAATAATTCTTCTTGTTTGGACAGAAGGCGATCCGTTATTTGTTCACCATATTCAATTATAAGTTGAAAATAGGTACTTTCGATTTTTCTTAAATCAGGATGTGCCGAATCAATAAGTAAAAGTCCATAATTTTTAAATAGTTCATTCACAATACTTACAAAAAACTCCGTGTATGTATGAGATTTGGACAAGCAATCGTATAAAAATTGTAATATCCCTTTCGTATGTTCGGTTTCTCCAAAAGACGCAATAATCTTTTTATACCAAGATTCCATTTGATCTTTATCGAATTCAATCCGGGAGATCATTCGTTTCTCACTTGGTAATTTTTGCGGAAATATTGATTTAACGAGACGCTGCTTTTCCAGTTTAAATACATGATTTACTTCCTGAATATCATGGTCTTCACCGGCAACCCAAAATACCGGGACAACCGGTTGTTGAAGAAATGTTTCTTGTTGTTTTGCCAATAAAACGATAGAAATCATTTTATGAATAGAATACAATGGACCCGTTAATAGACCTGCCTGTTGACCGCCGATAACAACAACACTGTTTTCGTTTTCTAATTTTTGTAAATTGCTCTCAATTTGTTTTGTCATTGAGAATTTACTCATATATTCTCGGATATGATTGGCTAGAGCCTTACGCGGAAAAGTTCGCTCCGTTAATTCATTATATCTTTTGACCAGGTCATCTTTGTTCCGAAAAGAATAGTGAAAAAACGAGTGGTCTCCAAAATGAACATATTGATTAACCAGCTTGTTTTTTATGTCAAGTTGCAGTTGAAGCAATTCCATATGTCAATCTCCTTTCCTTTCAATCATTCGTTATTTCTACTGACCCAGTAAAGAAAAAGCACTGGTGATTATTCCATACACCATTAAGCAAACATAAAGGAGAAAGAAAATTAAAAACATTAATCGCCAAAAGCCGCGAAAAATTTTTATAAAATCAAATCTGCTCTTTTCTTTCCAATAAATCCAACTAAATAACATGAAACATAATATCATAAAAACAATAAGGGGGAAAAACAATGAACGATCCCAAATAATTATAGCAAGAAAATAAACAGACAGGATAAAAAAGATCGTTGAAATATCAGCTGCCTGTTGAAAAGCTGTTTGTCTCCGTTTTCTCAATAAGAGTAAGATACTGAGTACAACAATAAATAATAAAGCGGGCAATAATATCAATACAGAAATGATCGTTGAAAGAAGGGAAGCCAATTGATTTTACCTCTCCATTCCTTTTATACTATGATATAAAAATTGTAAAACAGGAACCTTTAAGTCTTTTGTTTCTGCCATATTGAGAAGCCCGCCTATAATACCGTCAATTTCTGTTTGACGATGGTTTAGAATATCTTTCAACATCGATGATTGATTACTCGCTGTGTTCTCACAAATCGTTTTAATTCGCATAAATATCCTTTCACGGTCGGATATATCTAAAATCTTGACCACTTCATCAAGGACAAGATGAACTAAGTGAAGATAATGGCTGTTCAACATTAATTCTCCGTTTTTTGCTTTTAGTATGGCGGTCAGTGGATTTATTACGGCATTGACAATCAATTTTCCAAACACCATTTCCAGATAATCTTTTTCAAAAATAAAAGGGAAGGGAATCGTATTAAGCCTGTGAATAATTGGTCCAACGAACTGTTCATTGCCACGGAATATCGCCAGTCTTGTAAGTCCCTCCCCGGTGTGATGAACATAATTAGTCTTCTCTTTTAGTGCACCATGTTCGACGACCCCTACGATAATAGTCTCATGTGAGAGATTTTCAATAAACTTCAAATGAGCTACTCCATTTTGAATAAAAATTAGCGGGGTTTGAGAAGGAATATGATGGAATACCCTTTCGATTTGTTCCAGTTGGTATTGTTTGACAGCAATAATGAAAAGATCTTCAGCTGAAATTTCATCTGACGGTTGCGCTTTTATTGTGAAATTATCTACAGTTCCATGGTGTTTCAAATAAATTCCATATTTATTAATTAGTCGCACCTGTTCATTTGTTCTGCAATACAGTGTCACTTGATTGCTTTTACTTAAATAACAGGCAAAAAGCAGCCCGATTGCACCGCCACCGATAATCCCGATCCGCATAAAACCGCCACCTATCTTATATTCTAGATTCATATTAACAGAAACTGCCACAGGTGACACGAAAAAAACATAAAAATAATGATATTAAAATTAGTCAACCATCTATAAACAGTCACATATGCCTTTTAATTTAATTCGCAAAAGTCTCTGCCAAAGGGAACGAAATATATTAAGGTCTTTTCAAAATTTAATTTTGTAAGCGATAACACTTTTTACTTCGAATTTATTGATTTATTATTATATAATAATTTATAAAGAAATATTTTACAAACAAAGGGGGAATTAACCATGTATCAAGTGGAGCGTTTAAAGATAAATTTCAAAACAGTGGAGGAATTTAAAGTATTCAAGGAATACGGTCTTCAGCAACTATCGATGTTTGAAGATCTTCAAGCAAATATGATCGAAAATAACTGTGAGTCACCTTTTTATGGTATTTATTATGGCAATAAACTTGTAGCCCGAATGAGCCTGTATAAACGATGTGAGAAAAATAATCAGTATTTTGGTTCGGACCAAGAATATATAGAGCTGGCTAAAATTGAAGTATTACCGGAGTATCAAAGGAAAGGGCTCGGATCAACTCTCGTTACCTACGCCAAAAGTCTCGGACTGCCAATAAAAACAATTGCCAGGATAAAATCAAAAAATTTCTGGGAAAAACATGGTTTTTTTCCGGTCTCTTACAAAATAGAAGGCGAATCTAACAGTACGCTAATGATTTGGCTCCCAAACGGCGAAACAGGGGAAATTGCCAAAATTAGTTAAATGTTTTCTTCGGTTCATTAACTTGGAATCCAAAAGGAACGGAAGGGATTTCCCCTTCCGTATTATTTATCTTTTATCATATCAATGTTTCCGTTTATGTCCATTTGGAATTTCATTTTTTCCTCTTGGTTTTCTTCCTTTAAAGCCAATTTCCTTGCTTTTTCCATGATTGATAATAATGCTAAGTAATCATCTTTCAATAAATTAATTTCCTTCTTCATCTTTTCATTTTCTTCCTGTGTAGCTTTTAGTTTCTTCCTTAAATCATCTCGTTCTTCCTTATACTTCTTTAATTCGTCTACAGATGTATCAAATTGTATCTCTTTTTCTTTTAATCGTTGTAAAAATGAAATGACTTGCTCAATCGAGAGTATGCCGTTCAATTCAGCTTCATTGCCTTTTATTTTTTTCTCACCATCCACTTGATGTGAATCAAAAACATCCTGACTCTTTTTCTTTAGTTCTTTCCTCTGACGTTTTGCAAGTTCAATTCCGGTTTTATATTGTTTCCTTACTGAAGAGTTCCAGCGAAAACCACAGGCAGCCGCAGTTCTGCTCAATTTTTTTCCGACTTCTTCAAAAGCTTTTAATTGTGTGCTACCTTCCCTTATATGGCGTAATACAACTTCCGCTAAAAGTAAATCTTCATCTTTTGTCCATGCATCTTGACGAACAGTTGTCATCTTTTACCCTCCTCGTGTATCAGAAATATAAAATTACATATTTTTGTAATAATATATGCACATAGTAGAAACGATAGACTTCTTAATTATTCTATTAAGCAGGTCCAAACGGAGGGAAATTTCCACACGAGGTATTTTGGTAAAAAAAAAGAAGCTACATAAATATGCAACTTCTTTCTTTAGGCTTAAACGTCGATAACTTCTTTCCCTTTATAAGTTCCGCATTTTGGGCAAACATGGTGAGCTTTTTTCATTTCACCACAATTTGGGCATTCTACCATACCCGGAACTTGTAGTTTATAATGTGTCCGGCGCAGACGTTTTCTTGTTTTTGAAGTTTTTCTAAATGGTACAGCCATATTTACACCTCCTTAAAAGGATGAATTCATTTGTTTGAGTTTTTTTGATTAAATAATTTTGCCAATTCTGCGAAACGGGGATCTATTTTTTCTTGTTTCTCCTGATCAGCTTCCTGAATAAATTCCCAATCTCTTCCAGAACTGAATAACGAAGAAACATCTTCCTCTTCATTATATACTTGCATGGGAATTTCAACTAAAATTAATTCTTCAATTACGGGCGTTAAATCGATCATTTCCCTATGGATAATATGCAAATTTAACTCGGAATCTTCATTGTATTCAGCTGTTTCGTACATAAAGATTTCCGTACTTTGAATATCAATAGGGAATTGGACATCTTCAAGTGTACGGGTACTCGGCAAAACCAATTCACCTTTAATATGTAAGTGAAAAGTGACTTTTTTTGAATCAATTTCCGCAGTACCAAACACTTGAATGGGTGAAATGGTACGAATTTGTGGATCTCTGTTTTTTAAAGATTCCAGATTCACCATTTCATTAAATGTTAACCCTTTATTTCGGAATTTTTGTAATTGCATCATTGACCACTTCAATACGATCACCCCAAGGCAACAAAGGTTATTATAGCCTGCAAAAAAACATTTGTCAATATTTTTTCTTTACAGTCTTGCATTGAATCCGGATATTATTGATAATAAATATAAGTGTATCATGACACCGGTTTTTTCATCTAGTTTCTGCATTTAAAACAATTTTGATACATAAGAAAAGCAGGATGTCCGAAGCCAGACAATAAAATAAAACCAATTTATTCACTTGTACCTTATGCTGTCAAAAAAATGAACAATACACAAAAAGGAGGACATATGATCAGTGCAGGAATTATCGTGGAATATAATCCTTTCCACAACGGACATTTATACCACTTACAACAAACACGAAAGAAAACAAATGCTGATGTCGTTATCGCCGTAATGAGCGGACAATTTTTACAGCGTGGGGAACCTGCTCTTGTATCAAAATGGGCACGTACGAATATGGCTTTAAAGGCCGGCGTGGACTTAGTGATTGAACTTCCCTATACTTTTTGTACACAAAAAGCCGAAAAATTTGCTGAAGGAGCTGTTTATCTCTTAACAAGTTTGCAAGCTGATTTTATTTGTTTCGGCAGTGAATCGGGCAATATTGATACGTTTACAAATACGATTAATTTTATATCAAATCATGAATCAGATTATAATCGATTCATAAGACAATTCATGAACGAAGGAGTAAGTTATCCAAAAGCAGCTTCACTTGCTTTTCAACAGTTAGCACCATCCCGGGACTTACTGGATTTATCGAAACCAAATAATATATTAGGTTATCACTATGTAAAAGCTTTACAAGAGATCGGAAGTAAAACCGTCCCCATGACCATTGAACGAATACATGCAGGGTACCATGATCAACAATTGTCATCGGCAAAAATATCCAGTGCAACTAGTATTCGAAAAACATTGGCTGAGAACAGGACACTTGACCACATTCAAAGTCATATTCCTGACACAACTTACCAAGAATTATCAACCTTTTACCAAAAATTTAACACCTTTGCCTTCTGGGAAAATTTTTGGCCATTTCTAAAATATCGGTTTTCTCATAGTGAGCCGAATGAATTAAAAGACATTTATGAAGTCGAAGAAGGGATGGAATATCGCCTTATTCGTTTTGCACAGGAGGCAACCAGTTTTAAAGATTTTATGGAAATGATTAAAACAAAGCGTTACACTTGGACAAGACTACAAAGGGCTTGTGTCCATATTTTAACAAATACGAAAAAGGAAAAAATGAGAAACAAGTTTCCCGAATATATACGAGTGCTCGGCTTTAATCAGCTGGGAAGACAATATTTAAAAGAAAAAAAAGAAAGGATATCGCTCCCGATTATTTCAAACCTTTCACAGGCTGATCGAAAAGCGGTCCAACTTGACATAAAGATAAGTCAAATTTATTCCTTTGCTTTTGGTAACAACGGTCAAAAAATTATGGAAGAAGAGAAAAAACAATTCCCGATTATTGTTGAATAGCTTTCAAGAACAAGAGGGATGGTATGCCCCACCCCTGTAAAATCCGATATAAAACTTGGATTGAATGGTCCACATTATTTTTTTGCTTCTAGTTTTTCTAAATACGCTAAGGCATCGTCAATTGTATCAACGGGAACGATTTTCATTTTTGTATCGATGTCTTTGGCTGTTTTTTTCGCCATTTCATAATTTGAATTTTTAGCCCCGTTTTCATTTGGTGCAAAAAAGATCTCCGCTCCCTCCCGATCAGCAGCAACAATTTTTTGCTCAATGCCGCCAATCGGACCAACCGTTCCATCCGAAGAAATCATACCTGTACCGGCAATACGGTAACCTTTTGTAATATCTTCTTTTACTAATTGGTTGTAGATCTCCAGCGAAAACATTAAGCCTGCAGATGGTCCGCCAATCTGTTCCGTATTTATTTTCACTTCGGGGTTTGTTTTTACATCTTTGTCTTCCACTAAGACAATTCCTATGCCAGGTTTCTTTGTTTCCGACAATTCTGCAATTGCAACGGTTCTCGTTAATTTTTCACCATTTCGAAAAAAAGTGACGGAAATATCATCACCAATTTGTTTTCCTTGTATATAATTTGTAAATCCTGTAGATGAATCGAAATTTTGTTCGTCAATGGCAACAATTCGATCACCCGGTTTCAAAATTTCATCAGCAGGCATCCCCTCTTGTACACTTAAAACATAAATACCGTTCATGGTGACATTGACTTCTTTTCCCGCCTTTTGAAAAGCGACTTGTAATGCGTTTTCTTGTGAATTTTCCATATAATAGGATTGACGGACTTGATATTCTTCATCTGTCTCATTTTCCAAAAGGATGGCATTTTTTGGTTCCAACGAATAATACTTTTTCATCTTTGCCATTACGTAGGAAATGACGTTTGCTTCCCCCATACGAACGGTTGTTAACATAAACTCCCCTTTTTCATCATATCCACCTTGAACATCGATAATTTCATCGAGAACTTGAGCCATCCCCGGACGTGTTACATAGTATGGTAAAGGATAAAAATTTATAAACAAAATTATGACTAGTAAAATGAATAGACTGATTTTCTTGGTTTTTTTATTCACTCGTATGACTCCTCCCACATACCAATCATCTGCTTGATTTTCGGTATTACTTTTTCTGTTGCTTCCTCCCCTTTTAAGATCAATTCATCAATATCACTAAATGCATAAGAACTGTATTTTTCAACAGGCGGACGAATGTAAATATCCGATTGTAGCGCACGAGCTTCAGCCAATTCAACTTGCATAATATCGATGCTTTGTAAAATAACATCATAAATAGTTATAATCTCCGCATTTTTTTTTAAACCTGCGACATCAACGGCAATGACCAGATCTGCTCCCATTTCTTTTACAACCGAAACCGGAACCCGGTCACTTACCCCGCCGTCAACTAAAAGACGTCCTTGGTACGTTTCTGGGATAAAAATACCAGGAATGGAAATACTTGCACGAACTGCTTTCGCAACATCGCCGGTTCTAAATATAACCTTCTCCCCGGTATGGAGGTCAGTTGCAATAATGGCAAGGGGTAAATTTAAGTCTTCGATACGTTTTTGATAAGTAAACACGCGGATGAATTCCTTTATTCGATTTCCTGCAATAAAACCTAGTTTTGGCATTGTAAAGTCAATAAAATATTTTCGCTTAAATTTTTGAGAAACACGTACCATTGTATCGATATTTTGTCCTGATGCATAAAATGCCGCTACCAATGAACCAATGCTGCTCCCGGCAATCATCGAAATCGGAATGTTTTCCCTCTCCAATACCTTCAAGACGCCAATATGGGCGAGACCCCTGGCACCGCCCGATCCTAATGCCAGACCGATTTTCGGCACTGCCATCTTTCATCCCCCAATTTTTCTATTAAGAATTTGTATAAACAACATATTATGAGTTATTCACCTATTATAGAACAATAATTAATGAAAAACCCAACCCGGTACAAAGCAAAAAATTTTATTCTTTTTTTCCTCAGTTATTCATACATTATTGGAGTAAGGATGGACAGGCAACAAATTCAATTTTATTCATTCATTTTATCACAAAATTTATGTTTATAAGGAGAATTTTTCGACCTAATAATTTTTGTATATAAACTTTTGCTTTTCATAAAGAAACTAAGTTGCCCGCTTTATACTCAAGGAGGGAAACTAATGAACCGTTCAAGACTAAAGACATTTCTTTTCGCTTCCTCCGCCATTTTTTTAGCCGTTGCACTTATTTCTCATCCAAAAGAATCATTAAAAGCATCTATAAAGGGATTACACACTTGGTGGGAAGTCGTTTTTCCTTCCCTCTTGCCATTTTTCATTATTGCTGAATTATTAATTGGATTTGGTGTAGTAAAATTTTTGGGTGTACTGTTAGAGCCCTTTATGAGACCGATTTTTCGCGTTCCGGGCATTGGCGGGTTTGTTTGGGCGATGGGAATGGCTTCCGGAAATCCTGCTGGAGCCAAATTTACGGTACGTCTGAGAAATGAGGGCAATATTACCCAAATTGAAGCAGAAAGATTGGTTGCATTTACCAGTTGTGCAAATCCCCTGTTTATTTTTGGTGCGGTGGCGGTTGGTTTTTTTCAAAATCCGTATCTTGGCATTATTTTTGCCATCTCTCATTATCCCGCAAATATTTTCGTCGGGTTGGTCATGCGCTATTACGGGATAGGAGACAAAACGAGGAATAAGGAAGAAAAAACCTTCTTTTCTTTGAAAAATGCATTCCAATCTATGCATGAAACAAGATTAAAAGATAATAGACCTTTTGGCACATTATTAGGAGATGCAGTAACGTCTTCCATACAAACCTTATTAATGATCGGCGGTTTTATTATCTTATTTTCGGTAATTAATACATTATTGTCATTAACAAATATTACTGATGTTCTTGCAACAATTATTAAAATATTGTTTGTAATCCTTCATTTACCTGAAGCATTCAGTATACCATTTATTTCCGGATTATTTGAGATGACAATCGGCAGTCAATTAATTAGCGAAGTAAAAAATGCCCAGCTACTGCAACAAGCGATTGTCGTCAGTTTCCTGCTTGCATTCGGTGGATTTAGTATTCAAGCACAAGTAGCCAGTCTATTATCCCAAAGTGACATTCGTTTTTCTCCTTTTTTATTTGCCAGACTTTTGCAAGGTATATTTGCTTCTTTAATTACGTTCATTATTTGGGAACCAGTATATGAGAATGGTTTAACAGGACAAAATAATTCAATGCCGGTATTTTTAAATTTCGACAACGATGTATATTTACATATTTTACAATTTTTTACGGAATACGGACCCATAATCACAATTGCCTCGTTATTTATTTATGTAGTCATTTACGGAAGAAGAGCATTCAGGTAACATTCCATAACTTACGTACTCGGACGACCCAATAATGCGTTTTCCTAACCGGAAAAGCTTCATTAAAAAAGAAACTTCAACAGGGTATTTATATTTTTCAACCCAACTTGAAGTTTCTTATCTGATTATTTTTTTGAAAATTTATGTTTAAGTGCTTTATTGACTACCGGTGGGACGAGATCGGATACATCACCACCATATTTTGCCACTTCTTTTACGATACTGGAACTCAAAAAGGAATAACTATTATCAGTCATAATAAAAAATGTATCAATATCCCGATCCAATTTTCGATTCATCGAGGTAATTCTCATTTCATATTCAAAATCAGTTACGGCTCTTAATCCACGTAAAATTACTTTCGCATTAACACTTCTGGCATAGTCTATTAAAAGTCCGTTAAAGGAATCAACGATAATATTAGGAATATCTTTCGTTGATTCTCGAATCAGTTCAAGTCTTTCATCGATTGTGAATAAAGTGGATGTTTTTTCAGAGTTATTTAATACACAAACATACATTTTGTCAAATATAAATGATCCCCTGGTAATAATATCAATATGTCCGTTTGTAATCGGGTCAAAACTACCCGGGCAAACTGCAATTCGTTCCATTAATTCTCCTCCTCAACATCTTTCCTGTGGTAGAGCGAAATACTGATCGTACCGTATTGTTCTTCTTTATTTTTTTCGAGCAAATGTACAGTAGCCGGGAGTTCCCGCTCTTTTCGATGCTCACATACAACAACACCGTTTTTTTCTAAAAGCTCGTGTTTACTGATTATCTCCAATATTGCAAGATATCCATCGCTATGATAGGGCGGATCCAGCCAGATTACTTTAAACTGAATATTCCGCTGGATAATTGCTTTCAAAGCTCTTTTCCAATCGATTTTATAAACTTCTGCATTTGCTTGGAAACCACAAAGATCAATATTCTTTTTGATGGTTTGGATTGCTTTCGCATCACGGTCAACAAAAATGACTTTATCTAACCCTCTGCTAATTCCTTCTATCCCCAACCCGCCACTACCGGCAAATAAATCAAGTCCATATCCTTGTTGAAAATATGGTCCAATTATATTAAAAATAGATTCTTTCACTTTATCGGTCGTCGGTCTTGTTGACTCACCGGGGACCGCTTTTAATATTCTTCCCTTCTGTCTACCTGATATGACTCGCACACGATCACCTTATCGTTCAAATATTTTACGTTATTCATCCTATCATAAATAGATGAGAAATACTATGTCTAGGATTATCTTTCATTGAAGAAGCTGTTGTTCCCATCCAGTGATCCATCCTCGATATATAAAAAGAATATTTTATAAAATTTGTATAAGTTATCCTATTTTGGTCATAATGTAAATGACAACATCAAACGTTAGATGTTGTTGCCAACCGCGGAGAAGACTTACGTTTCCCCATAAGTTCTTCCTCCGGTTTCTCCTCTCCCTTTGCCTTCACTCACGAAGAGTTTGAAGGAGCCCTGCAGAAGTTTACTGCAGGGTTATTTTTTATAGTATAAGAAAGTATAAAAATACAAGCAATTAACTTGGGATTAGTTTTATTGTCTAGCTACGAGCGCTTTTCTTATGTTACCTTATAAAAAATTGGTTATTCTGATGATTGATTTCAATACGAAAGACTTTACGAAAAAACTCTTTTTGTATATAAAATTCATTGTTGATTTTTAGATACGGTAATTTTTCGCGCATTGTCAGCAAACCATATTGTTCCTCATTTATTAGAAAAAAGTCTTTATTATCATAAAAACGAACTGTCGTTTTCCCATTGGTTATAAAAATTTCATCTTCAGATATCTGTTCAAATTGATAATTTAAATTTTCTATGATTGGCCGAATTGGAAAATAATAAACATCGTCCATCCAATACACGCGATAATTCTCCAACTTGTGATTTCTCACATAAATCGGTTCATCAGTAAAAAAATATAAAGGACTCACTGTTTGTTCAATTGCAATATCCTGAAAAAAGCTTGTTTTTAGCCCCTTCAATCGACCTAATAATTGATCAATTTCAGCTAAAGAAGTGAACTTTTGATCGGTTTGAAGAATGGATGAGATAAATATAGAAATTTCATTGTTCGACAATTTATTTTTAAGTTCAGCATAAATTTGTGCTTTCACTTCATCAATCGGTGGTTGTTCAGTTATGATTCCAGCCAAAATATTCATCACCCATTTTTCTTCATCTTTACCTGCCCAACTATTTGATAACAAAAATTGCTCTACCCATATAGAAGATAATACGTTTTGATCAATCTCAGGATTTTCAATAATTAATGAGACAGACTGTAGTGGATTTATTTGCTCCGTTAAAATAACAGCGGGAAATTCCTTATCATGCTTTAATCCTAAGTCTATTGTACTTGTCAACAGATTTTGATCATTTTTTCTATCTGTATATAAAGGAATCTTTTCTCCTATGTAAGTATAGAATAAAGGTGCTTTTTGCCAATATAATGGGATATCAACACCTTTTCTTTCAAATACATAATATTGTAGTTGATCAAGTACTTCATGATAAGTCATTGGTGCACCCGCAGCCCAACTTCCAGCCATATTTGTCAGCTCACTAATTTTTACGATCGTGTTAACTTTTTCTATACCACTTATTTGTACCATCCAATTTTCCAACAAAAAAGCTTGATTATCCGGATTCGTGTTAATTTCATATTCAACGGTCAAAGTGTTATCCCGAACAGCTATACTTTTATTTGTTTCATCCCAAAATTCCATATGCGGGAATGTGAAATTAACTCCTGCTTCAGGTAATTTTAATAAATAAGTATGATTTTTCAAATTTTTAAGGGTTTGTTTAATCTTTAATTTTCCGGAATCATGAACAATTTCAATTTGCTGTTCGACTGATAAATGGTCGTCTTGAATCGTTCCTTCTTTCAATTTTGTCCATTGGAAGGCGGTTAGTATAATGATGATTAAACTTAAAATAATGATAAATAACGATCTCGTTTTATGCTTTATTGGCATTGATTATCCCCCGGCATTGATCTTAATAGACAAAAGAAGTTTGTAAAGAAAAACTGGCGTCCGAGTCATTAGGCTATTCATGACGCGTAGTTCGCTGAAAAAAATGTAAAGTTTTTTCGGTTGCGATGTTTTCCTTCGAAGCATTCCCTATGCGCTTACTTAAAAATTAAAATTTCCCACGGCATCGAATTTAGCAGCCTTGCTGGTAATTTATACTTTTTTAGTGTGCAAAAAAAAGAAGCTGTCCCATGAGCCTGAGAAAGCCTCGATATTTTTTCATATAAAGAAAACTCGGCGACTGCCGAGCCTTTAGGTGAGAGCAGAGCCGTAGTTCAGCGAAAAAACATTTTCGCTTGCGAGGTAATGCTACCGAAGTCTTTCTAGTCACCGAAAAAATATAAAATTTTTTCGGCTGCGATGTATTCCCGTGAAGCTTTCCTTGTGCACTTATGCGTTAGGAAAGTAGAAATTGAAAAATTTATACTTTCCTATTAGCTAAAAAAACTAGCTGACCAATGAGATAAAGTATCCGGAACATACCATCTCTTTTCAAACCCAGAAAACAGTAGCGATAAACCGAGTGGTAGACAGAAACCCTTTTTCTTACTATGAATGTAGGTTTTCCATAATATTAAAACCCAATTTTATAATCGTACTCTTTCGCTTTATCAGGTCTAGTATTTTCAAAATCCGTTTTTAAAAAAGGTCGATAAGAAGGTTCCACCTTTTTAACAAAGGGAAAATTTTTAAGCTTATCCATAATGATTTCAATTTCTTCCTGATTACAATAAAGAACAACATATTTTAATCTCTTCGAAATATAGTGGATGTTTCCGTATTTCCTAAGATTTTTTGCCGTCTTTATATTATATAGCCAAACAATGATCCCTTGTCTTTGCCCAAACATATCATTATCTCCTACTTAATTTTTTCTCTACAGTTATAGTTATGCACTGCAGCCGCAACTTCCACCCGTTGAACATCCACCAGATGCCTTTCGTGTATCAAAAAACGGGCTTCCGGTTGCAACCTTGACACTATCTGAAACGGATCGACCAATAATGATTCCAATCTCATCGAGTAATTGTTGCAAAGCATTCTCAGCCAATTTAAACTTGGCCACATTTTCGTCCAAATCCATTTCCCTCTTTGCCAATCGGACGTTTCTCATAACGGTTTGATAATCCGGGTGATATCTGCCAAACCTTTGTACTTCTTCATACTGTTCTTTTAGTTTGATAAATTTATTTATTTTATTTTGTGTTTCGCGATTTGTTTTCATCATATATAAACATTGTCGATATTCATCTGCTATATCACTATTTATAATCATCTTGGCAATATCTTCAGCCATATCAATAATTTGAACTGATTCTAAAGTAGCAAACATAACCTGCACCTCCACCTACTATAATATCATAGGCGAAAAGAAAATAAAATCACTTAAATTTATTGTATTAAAGCATTCATAATATTAAAACAAGGTGAAACTTCAAACAGTTTGATTCGATGTCTTCCGCTGATTGTTCGGTTAAAAAAAACTAGGTAGAAAAAATAAGGATTAACTGATTTTAAATCTGTTAATCCACTTGATTCATTGACTGGATCATCGACAACATCATTGTTGCAAATTGGACTCCGTTTGAAATTTTATTCATCCGATCCGGTAATGTTTTTTTATAATATTTTAAGGCGGTTTGTTCAAATTCTTTAATGGCATTTGGATTCCTTGATAATTTTTTATACCATATTGGTTCATTCCGTATAAATTGCTGCCATTCCTTCTTACTTTTTATTATTTGATATAATTCTGTTCTCATTTCCGCCCCCCCGACTAATCTTTTCTAAACGAAAACGGATGTCTTCTTCTCCATTGCTCTCCGTTTCCTTCCGGTTCTGTCCTATTTTGATTTGTATCCCGTATTTGTCCCAACAATTGTTGTACGGAATCAATGGCTTCACTCATTTGTCCTAAATAATGTTGCAGCTGATTAACATCCATATTTTTTAAATATGTGATCAGTTGATTAAAGATGGCATTTTTTGATTCATTGTTTGACTTTGTTTCTTCTTTTATTGCAGTCGGTTTACCGGTTTTAGTATATTTTGCCCATTTTGGATCATCTTCCCCTAATAAATACCATTCTTCATATACTTCTTGCCAAGTCTTCTTTCCGGTTCTAACTTCTTTAATAAGTTCCGGGTGTTTTTTTACAAAATTTTTAAATTGCTCAACGGATGGATGCAGTGATTTCTTCACCATAGGTTTCACCTCTTTGTATTCCTCAATATAATCTATGTATGATTAAAGAAAGATGAAACCTGTAAACGTGATTTTTATCCCAATCCATATCACACTCCATAATTATTATTGTTTTTCTTACGGGAAAATCCTGGAATTATGACAAAGTATATTTAAGCTACCTGAAACCGGAAAAATGATTTTTACCAGATTATTTTGTAAAAAAAATGAGAGCAATTATTGCTCCCACGATCTTTCTATAAAGTTTTGCGTATAATATTTTCGATAAACACCTACTCCGATATGGGTAAAGTCCTGATTGAGCAAAGTTTCCCGATGTCCTTTACTATTTAACCAACCACTTACGACAGCAAGACTATCTGTATACTGGTATGCAATATTTTCTCCTGCTGATTCATAATAAATATTTTTTTTACTTAACCGATTAGCAAGATCACCATATTTTTCGGAGTCATGGGAAAAGGTTTCTGTATCGTACATATCCTGACTATGTTCATAAGCGACTTTCCTCGTTTCCTGATCCCAACCTAACTCGGAAAGGTTGAAATTTTTCCGGACTAAGTTGGTTAGTTCATAAATCTGTGTTTCTGCAGCCGAATCAGCTTGATTCCATTCTTCATCTGTTAAGGGCTCTTGTTCAACAAGTTTCCCCCGATATGACATATCATAAGGGCGTTGCTTTATTAATGTATCACCATCCATAAACCGAACAAATAACAATTTTCCTTCAAAATGATCAAAATATAATTGTGCATAAATATTTCCAAGCGAAATCAATGGTTTTATATTTAAATCATCTTCAAACAATTCAAAACGATATACACCATCTTCATTTTTAAGCTCAATCTCCGGTTGCATTTCTACTTTTTTATATACGGATTCAAGATTTTCTCCAATCTGAAACGGTGTTACATCAATGCCTGGAGTAGCAACGGCTATTGTAACTACTTTTTCCTTGTCGACACCTACCATCATATATTTACCGTCTTGATTATAAATCCACCATGTATATCCATGATAAGACGGCTCCTGTCTTGAAGGTTCTCCGTATTCTTCTTGAAATGTATGAAGTGATTTACCAATATAGGTTGAAATTCCCGCTTTCGGTCTTTTCTGTTCCACTTTTTCACTAGAATCTTCTTGGACAATATTCAAACTTTCATTTTCTACGATTTTCTTTTTATCATCTACCAAAACTTTATCACGTGAATAAAATTGGTTGAACCATATTCCGATCACTAAAATAATCGTAGCAATAACTAAAATTCTAACTAAGCTTTTCAGAGGACTTCCCCCCTTGCCTTACTTGTTCTATTTATTTTATTTATATGTATCATAATAAATAATAGAATCATTCTACTAAAAATTCACCTGACTTTTTAAAGAATAAGCTGAATGAAGTAAAAGTGCAGGAAGCGATAATTTTCATTTTATTATAACATTTTTTAAAAACATTTTAAAAGGAGCTGTATAGAATCGTTTAAAGATAATCACGCCGAATTAGCATCCGCACTAAAACTTTATCCTTTATCAACTCTTATCGGCAAGTCTTGTCCCCACCTCAAAACTCGCGTTGATCATTATGCGGAAGATGAAACTGCCCATACGTGGATTTGTTAAACTTTCCTACTAGTTTAAATAAATTCCATTAATTTTATTGAAAGTCAACTTATTTTCAACTATTATGATAATGATGGGGTTTACCGTTTGTTAACTTATGTAGGAGGGAGAAATTATGTATATTGAAAACACGGGGTTAGAACATTTGCAATTGGATCTAAATACTCTGGATGAAATTTTACCAGAATACGGTTTAATTCGTGCCGGACAATGGGATTACGAAAGAGTAACATACGACCGAAAAATAGTTATTAATAATAATGTATATTATTTAAGAGTACAAGGCTATGCTGTTTCAGGAGATGTTGGTGCCCATGATGCAATCATCCAATTGAAAGTACCAATTCTTGGAAAGTATTACTATCCACATGGTGTGGAGTATGGAGAAGATGAAAATTTTCCAAATGCATTAGTTAACGAGTGCAAAGAAATATTACTGGCAGTCAAAGAAGAACTGGAACCGCTGGCACTAGCTATAGAATCCTAAAGGGTAACAAAGGATCGCCTTACCAATAAACGGTAGCGATCCTTTGTTTTAAAACCCAAGAATTGCTTTTATTAATGATGTTGTTTCTCCTCCGGGGTAAAGAACATATAGAAGAATATAAACAACTACACCGGTTATGGCAGTGAAAAACCAAACAATACTTGTTATCGGACCTAACTTTCGATGCTTGTCCAAAATTTTCTTCCACCCAAGCCATATCGTACGAATACCAAGGATGGCACCAATTGTAGCCAATATAATATGAAATATCAAGAAAATCGTATAATAAATTTTTATATGTTCCGGTCCCCCAAAAGAGGTGTTACCGATAAAAACGGTACGGCTCGCATAAATAGTGAAAAAAAGAACCGCAAATACCGCCGCTGTAATCATCATCTTTTGATGAAGATTAATTTTTCTTTGTTTGATAAAATACCAGCCAATCGCGACAAAAATCGCACTGATTACAATACATAAAGTACTTAAAGTCGGTAAAAATGCAAGATGTCCCATAATCATACCTCATTACTAAACGAAATTTTAACATATTCTAAACTAAAAATTTACTTATGGACCATTACCGGGGATCGGAAAAGAATCGGTTTCTTCTTGTTCTCTTTTGTACCAATCCATCATAATTCGATATAAAATCACGCCATAAATGATTTCCTGCAATATTTTCATAACTACTCCGCCGGTTTGCTGATCATACTGTGCCGACATTAGATTGAACATCTCCGGACCAGATAATTGCAAAGTTGAGATAACATCTGCCGGTACACATAAATGCAGCGACTGCACCCAAGCTTCTATATTCGTATACGTTTCATACATGGGCGTATGATTAAAAATAATCAAGGCACATGCCGGAGTAATTAATATACTGTCTGCAAATAAATAGCCGACCTTTTTCAAACCGGATAAACGTTTCTCCGTTTCAACTTTATTGATGAGCGGCCACCACATGAAAATGGCAAATAGAAATAAAATGCCTGTATACAGAGCATGGTACCATATATTCGTTTTCACTTGATCAAATATTAGTGGTATATGGTAAAAAGAGAACATGCCGTTGAAAACAATCAAGGCAATCAACGGTCTCGTAAAAAAGGCAAAAACTTTGTTAATTACCGGTAGAGAGAGCAGTTTTTTCCACATCCATACCGGAACACTTGTAATAATAAGTTGCGGAATCAGCAAATATAAAAAAGCCATTTGTATCATATGAAAGGTAAACATCAGATGGCCAAGTAGATCAATCGGAGACCCTTTAATGATATATAAAAATAGCATGGTAAAAATAAACAGAGTGCCTTCTTTTTTTGTTAATAATTCCGAACCTTCAAACCGGTGGCGTTGTTTTTTGGCAACATAAAAAAATATAAGTGTCAAGACCAAGAGAAACAAAAAGAAATAAGGACTCCATAATGCCCGAAAACCAAACTGCTCTAGTCTAAACAACTGCCTACACCTCGATCGATCGCTACCCTTTTATATATTATAACTTTATTCATTTACAGTAGCGAATAATTGAATTTGACAACTTTATGACATAAATGTGATTCTTCAAATTTTAATATTATTTTTTAGAAGGGCTTTGAGTTGGACAATAAAACCTTAATAAAAGGTTTCCACCAATTTTTTTACTTTTATTCTGTGGAAAAAGGGGAGGTCATTGACGAAATAAATCCATTCCACATTTTTTTCTAACCTTTTTTATCAGAAATCCAATTGTGGTGTCCATGGATATTATAGTCTTGACCATCCCCTTATATTTTTTACCACCAAATAATTGTTACAAAAGCCAATACAGTGACAAAAGCAATGATCACGGCCGAATACATAAAGAACATCGGTAACTCGTGTCCTTTTTGACTTGCGTGCATGAAATAATAAAGCTGAAAACCAACTTGAATAACCGCCAACAGCAAAATAAACGGAATAATAAATTTGACTGAAAAATCACCGATTCCGACAGCAATAAATGCAACAATCGTTAAAAATATCATCAATGCAAAAGTAACAACTTGAACCTGCATTTCCTTGGCGCTTTTTTTTCTACGATAGTCATGGTGTGCACGAAGATTTGGATTTTTCACTTGTTCATTTTCCATGTTCATCCCACCTTACCTATCAAATAAACAACTGTAAAGATGAAAACCCATACGACGTCGATAAAATGCCAATACAAACTGGCTACGTAATATTTTGGTGCATTATATAAGTTTAATCCCCGTTTGGCATTTCGAACTAACAAAGCAATTATCCAACATAAACCAAATGTAACGTGTGCTCCGTGTGTTCCAACTAACGTATAATAAGCTGAACTAAAGGCACTTGAGCCAAAAGTAAAATGATATTCATGAACATAGTGAGTAAACTCATAAATTTCTAAAGCCAAAAAGCCGGCACCTAATAAGACCGTAATGACAAACCAAGCCTGCATTTTTTTAAAATGATAATTTCGCATATGGTAAATGGCATAAACGCTCGTAATTGAACTTGTCAATAAAATCATTGTCATGGCAAAAACTAAAGGCAAGTTAAATAGATCTTTCGCCAGTGGATGAGAGCTGTCGGGTACTGAATCCTTTAACGCCAAATAAGTAGCGAAGAGGGAAGCGAATAAAACCGTTTCCCCCGCCAGAAAAAGCCAAAAACCGAGGAATTTGTTTTTTCCTTCTAATGTTTGGGTTTCAGGATGATCCGGCCAATTCAAAGGCGTATATCTTTCTTCTGCATTCATCCCACTTTCCCCCCTTTATCATCTTCCAACAAGTCTTCTTTATGAATATGATAGCCGAAATCGTCTCGTAACGAACGAATTAACATGGAACCAAACGTGATACCTAAGCCAATAATCAATACCGGTAATCCCCAACTTTTCCCGTCGCCAACCGAATTTAACGGGTTGTACATAGCACCAAAAGCGGCTACAAACAATCCAAGACTGATGAAAAATGGAATTATCGAATTATTTGGCATGTGGATATCTCCTAATGGTTCAGCAGGAGTTAATTCCTTTTTGCCCTCCATTTTCTCCAACCACCATGTATCTAAACCTCTTACTAACGGTGTTTGTTTAAAATTGTAGAAAGGCGGCGGTGAAGCAATGGCCCATTCCATAGTTCGCCCGTCTTCCCACGGATCAGCACCCACCTTTTTATTTCTAATTGAAGTTATTACAACATTAAATAATAAAATAATTACCGCAACAGCCATAAGAATAGCACCGATTGAACTAATCAAGTTTCCAAGTTCAAGTCCCTGTCCGGGTAAAAATGTTGCAACTCTTCGCGGCATTCCCATTAAACCGAGAAAATGTTGGATAAAAAACGTACAATGGAAGCCAATGAAAAATAAAGTGAAAGTAACATATCCCATTTTTTCGCTCAGTTTAGTTCCAAACATCTTTGGCCAATAAAAATGAGTCGCTGCCAAAATTCCGAATACAACACCGCCTATAATGACATAGTGGAAGTGTGCAACAATAAAGTACGTATCATGTAATTGATAATCGAGAGGTGCCACTGCCTGCATGACCCCGGTAACCCCACCGATAACAAAACTGGGAATGAAGCCAAGTGCATACAACATTGGCACAGTAATTTTAATACTGCCACCCCACATCGTTAATAACCAGTTAAAGATTTTAATCCCGGTTGGAACTGCAATGGCCATTGTCGCAATAGCAAAAATCGCATTGGCAACATTTCCTAACCCAGTTGTAAACATATGGTGTGCCCAAACCATGAACCCTAAAAATCCGATTAAAACAGTCGCAAACACCATGGATGAATAACCAAACAAACGTTTCCTTGAGAATGTTGGAATAATTTCAGAGAATATGCCAAAGGCCGGTAAAACTAAAATATACACTTCCGGGTGTCCGAAAATCCAAAAGAAATGCTCCCAGATAATTGTATTTCCACCCATCGTAACGTCAAAGAAGTTACTGCCAAACAAACGATCAAACATTAATAAGAATACACCGATTGTCAACGGCGGAAATGCTAAAAGGATAAGTGCTGATGCAATAAATGTCGTCCAAGTAAATAACGGCATTCGCATAAATGACATTCCCGGTGCCCGCATATTAATAATTGTCGCCAGAAAATTAATCCCGGATATTAGCGTGCCAAAACCGGATATTTGTAAACCTAATGTATAGAAGTCAATACCATGTCCTTCTGATCGTAGCGATAACGAGGCATACGATGTCCACCCCGCATCAGGAGCACCACCCAAAAACCAGGAAAGATTTAAAAACACACCCCCAAAGAAAAACAACCAAAAGCCAAGTGCATTCAAAAACGGAAATGCAACATCTCGTGCACCGATTTGTATTGGAACCACCGCATTCATAAATGCAAATAATATTGGCATGGCCGCAAGAAAAATCATCGTCGTTCCGTGCATTGTCATGATTTCATTAAATAATTGTTCGCTAACAAAATTATTATTTGGTTTCATTAATTGAATGCGGATGAACAGTGCCTCTATTCCACCGAGCAGGAAAAAGAAACCACCTGTACCTAAATAAAGATGTGCAATCTTTTTATGATCGACAGTTGTTAAATATTCCCAAACAGAGGCGCCTAACCCCTTTTTCACTGCGACGCTACTCACGGTTCTACCTCCCTTTTATTCCCCTTTATTATTCTTGTACTTTTAAACCCATTAAATATTCTGCTAAAGCATCCAATTCTTCCTCAGATAAATTTGCCTCTTTATACATTTGATTGCCCGGTTTAAATTTTTCCGGGTTTTGAATCCATGCCTTTAAATTTTCCTCGTTGTATTCTAATATACCGGCTACTCTTGTACGGTTACCGAAATCAGCCAGATTTGGCGCTGTCCGAGCTGTTTCCGGTCTTGCATCATTCGCGGTTACAGCATGGCATGCTATACAATTATTCGCTTGAAATACTTCTTGACCTTGTTTAGCCAGATCACTTGTTGGCTGTACTTCTTCTTTATTCTTTTGCATAGCAGTTGCCCACTGATTAAATTCATCACGTGAAACCGCTTTTACTTTAAAGTCCATATAAGCATGTGACGGGCCGCATAACTCCGCACATTTCCCATAAAATAAATTTCCTGCTTCGTCCGCTTTCTCTTTATCAAAAACTAAATAGAACTTATTTTCATTATCTGTATTTGTATCCATCTTTCCGCCTGCAGCAGGAACCCAAAACGAGTGTTTTACATCAGATGCTTTTAAATTGAAGTATACTTTTTCATCTGTAGGTACAACTAAATCTTGAGAAGTGATAATGCCTAGGTCCGGATACTCGAATTCCCACCAATATAAGTTGGCTCGCACATTTACAACTAAAGCTTCACGGTTTCCATCTTTATCCACTTTATCCATATCCTTTACATCGCCCAACTTAAAAGTAGCGGCAATGGTAGGAACGGAAAGAGATAAAAGTAAAAGAATAGGAATCACTGTCCAAATAATTTCCAGCTTGTGACTACCTTCGACTTGTTTCGGTATTTTATTTTCTTCCCCTTTTTTCCTTCTAAAACGAAAAAGTACAATCAAATAAATAATGACAACCACTAAAATGACTAAAACCATTATAGAAGTACTGATAAACAACAAAGTCAATTGTGTTTCAGCAACTTCCCCGGCAGGTTTTAATGTTGATAAAAACGGTTCGCCACACCCCGCCAAAACCAGCGTCAATAGAAGGAACAAGAAACTCAGACGCCCAAATTTCATCCCCAATCAATCCCCTCTTTCTTTAAATTAAAATAATTACACTTAAAATTTAAAAGAATAGTACTGGTATTGATATAATACCTTTTTTATCATAAACACGATATTAATCGTGTTTATTGTAGTTATGTAAAGTGTAAGGGGATGATCCCCCTTACACCTGGGTCACATTTATAATAATGTAGCTATGACCATGGCAACAAATAAAATGGTTAAATAATTTAACGAGTAGACAAACATTTTTGTTGCCCATTTCATATCGTCTTGTTTTTTGTACCCGGTTAGTCCAAGCACAATCCAACCGATGTTTAAAATGGTTGCCAATATGACAAACGGGATGCCGAGAGAGAGTAAATAAAACGGCAAAGGTAATAAACAAAAAATCCAAATCATGATTTGCCTTTTTGTCACTTGAAAACCATACACAACCGGAAGCATTGGAATACCGGCATCACGGTAATCATCCGTTCTTCGCATGGCCAACGCCAAAAAATGCGGTGGCTGCCATAAAAACATGATTAGAAACAACACCCAACTGACAATATGAAGATTGCCATCAATTGCAGCCCAACCAATTAACGGCGGAACGGCTCCGGAAAAACTCCCGATGACCGTATTCAGCGTATACCTCCGCTTTGACCATAGTGAATATAATACAACATATATAAATGAACCAAAGGCTCCGATTAAACCGGCTGTTACGGTTGTTTGAAACAGAAATAGTTCACCTAATGTCACGAACAAAAGCCCGATGGTCAATGCAAAATTTGATGAAAAATGGCCGTTCACTGTTGGACGTGATTTTGTTCGGTCCATTTTTCCATCAATATCTCGGTCAATATAATTGTTTAATGCACAAGAACCGGCAATGACAAGCCAAGTACCTATGATTGCCAAAATCACTTTATCTAAATGATCAAAAAAACCAAGACCATTATAAAAAAGTGCCAGCCAAATTCCCGTAAAGGCCGTGATTATATTTGAATTAATAATCCCGATTTTAATTAATGCTAAAAAGTCTTTAACTAAAGTCGATTTAGACTCTTTACCATTCACATCTTCATTTTGAAATTCAGGCTGAATTACTTTTGTATCTCCCACATGAAACGCCCTCCTTCCTTTTAACGTGGAAACATTCCCTGACACTACTATATATGATTTATAAATAGATTTCTATTATTTCACTTTGATAAATTACGATTATTATGTTGTAAATGGTTCAAATACACTTTATCTTATATTTAATCATAAGTAGCGAAATTTTGTGAACATATTTCAAAAAATATGTGACAAATGTGTGACATTTTGTATATAGGACTATTTTACGCAGTATTTTTCAACAAAATCATGTATAATTTTTATAATTATTTATATTTTTATGGAGTAGGTGAGTCTTTTGCAGCGTCGAATTAAACGTCTTGCAATCTTTTCAACACTGGGTATGTTGTTATTACTGCTTGGTGGTGCGCTGGTTACGAAAACCGGATCAGGGGATGGTTGCGGCAGTTCATGGCCGCTTTGTCATGGTCAATTTATACCTAATGAAATCAATGCTGAATTATTAATTGAATTTTCTCACCGACTTGTAACCGGTATTGTTTCCATCTTAGTCCTCATATTAGTTGTATTGACATGGAAACATATGCCAAACATTCCGGAAAGAAAATTTTTATCGATTTTAGCAATCGCTTTCATCCTCATTCAAAGTTTTATCGGGGCTTTGACGGTTTTGTTTGGACAATCCGATTTCTTTTTAGCCTTACACTTTGGTATTTCACTGATTTCATTTGCCGGCGTCCTCCTATTAACTTTACTAATCTTTGAAGTTGATAAAAAGTTTTCTGTCCAATCCGTACATTTCGATCGTCGGTTGAAACGTCATACCATTGGAGTTACCGTTTATAGTCTGGTTGTTATTTATTCCGGTGCACTTGTTCGACATATGGAAGCAAGTTTGATTTGTCCAAGTTGGCCTTTATGTAACAATTCTGTTGTCGGCCTTCCGCAAAACTTATATGAATGGGCGCAAATGGGGCATCGATTAGCGGCAGGGGTCTTGTTTTTATGGATTTTTTACATAATGATTTTATCTATTAAACATTACCGCAATCAACCAGTCCTTTATTACGGATGGGTGTTAGCCTTTATACTTGTTTTACTGCAAGCAACGACCGGTGCATTAACTATATTTACACAATTAAATTTATTTATTGCTCTATTGCATACATTATTTATTTCCTGCTTATTTGGTCTATTAAGTTTTATGAATTTTCTTGTTTACCGTATCCATCAAAATAATAGCCGTCATGCAACTAGACCAATCGACTTTAATTATAAAGTTGATTAAGAAAAGCGCAGGACTCCCTGCGCTTTTCTTACTTTCCTAATACAATTAATAAATCACCTTGTTTGATTGAATCGCGATCTTGTACACACACCTCTTCAACCGTACCGGAAAACGGTGCCTGGACAGTTGTTTCCATTTTCATTGCTTCAGTAATAAGCAAATGTTCGCCTTTTTTCACTTTCTTTCCTTTTTCAACCAGAACTTTCACAATTGTTCCCGGCATCGTGGCACCGATATGATTTTCATTTTTCGGATCCGCTTTTCTCCGTTCGACAATATCTCCCTTAACACTTTCATCACGGATAGTAACCTCACGCGGCTGACCATTCAATTCAAAGTAAACAATCCGTGTTCCATCCCGTTGTACCTGGCCGACAGAAACAAGTTTGACAAAAAGCGTTTTTCCTTTTTCTATTTCGATTTCCAATTCTTCGCCAATTCTCATACCATAAAAGAATGTGGGCGTATCAATACAAGAAACATCTCCATATCGATGGTGACTTTTTACATAATCAAGAAAAACCTTTGGATAGAGTGCATAGCCTAATACATCATACTCAGTCGGTTTTGCTTTCATTTCGGCGAATAGTTCTTCTTTCAATTGATTGAAATTAACCGGTTCCAACAATTCACCTGCACGTACGCTTAGCGGTTTTCTGTCTTTTAAGATAACTTCTTGTAATTCTTTTGGAAAACCACCATAAGGAATACCGATATATCCTTGGAAAAATTCAATGACCGAATCGGGAAAATCAATCGTTTTTCCTTTTGTAAAAATATCCTCTTCCGTCAATTCATTTTGGACCATAAATAGTGCCATATCACCGACAACTTTTGAAGACGGGGTAACTTTCACAATATCACCAAACAGGAAGTTTACCCTTCTGTACATCTGTTTCACTTCTTCCCAACGGTCAATCAATCCGACTGCTTTTGCCTGCTGTTGCAAGTTACTGTATTGTCCGCCTGGCATTTCATGTTCATAAACTTCCGGATGTGGTGCATTCATCCCGCTCTCGAAGCTTTGATAATACTTCCGAATATCTTCCCAATATTTGCCTAACTCATTTAAGCCTTGAATGGATACGGTTGGTTTTCTTTTATTCCCCTCAAGGGCGTATACTAAAGAATTGGCACTCGGTTGGCTAGTGAAGCCGGCCATTGAACTAATCGCCGTATCGACAACATCAACACCTGCTTCGATGGCTTTTGCATAGGTAAAGATACCATTTCCGCTTGTATCATGTGTATGAAGATGGATCGGTATATCAATATGACTCTTCAATTCGGTAATGAGCTCATATGCAGCATCCGGCTTTAACAGTCCGGCCATATCCTTAATCGCCAATATATGGGCTCCTTGTTGTTCAAGCTCCTTCGCCAAATCTAAATAATACTTTAAATTATATTTTGAACGGCTCGGATCATGGATATCTCCTGTATAGCAAATAGCAGCTTCGGCAATTTTTCCGACATCACGGACTGACTGAATGGCGATTTCCATCCCTTTCACCCAGTTTAAGCTGTCGAAAATCCGGAACACATCAATACCGGCATGCGCAGATACTTTTACAAATTCCTCTATAACATTATCCGGATAGTTTTTATAACCGACTGCATTAGATCCTCTGAATAACATTTGAAATAAAATGTTCGGAACTTTTTCTCTCAGTTTACGTAGCCTTTCCCATGGATCTTCTTTTAAGAAACGATAGCTGACATCAAACGTAGCACCGCCCCACATTTCCAATGAAAACAAGTCCGGTAACAAGCTTTGCGTCGGTTCCGCAATTTTTACCATATCATATGTTCTTAGTCTTGTTGCAAGAAGTGACTGATGGGCATCCCGAAATGTCGTATCTGTTAAAAGAACCTTATCTTGATTTTTCAGCCATTTAACTAAACCGTCCGGACCGTATTGATCAAGAATTTGTTTCGTCCCTTGGATTGGTTGCTCAAGATTTTTAACTTCAGGGATTCTAGGTGCTGTAAAAATAGGTTTCTTCCCTTTTCCGATTCCTGGAAAGCCATTCACTGTAACATCACCAATGTAGGTTAGCAGTTTGGTACCCCTGTCTTTCGCAATTGGAAATTGAAATAATTCAGGTGTTGTATCGATGAAAGATGTATCATATTCACCGTTTAAAAATTTCGGGTGCTTCATAACATTAATTAAAAAAGCAATATTTGTTTTGATGCCACGAATACGAAATTCCCGCAAATTTCGTTCCATCTTTGCAGCTGCTTTTTCGAATGTGAAACCCCAAGTCGATACTTTTACAAGTAATGAATCATAATAAGGTGAAATGATCGCCCCCTGGAAAGCATTTCCCGCATCAAGGCGAACACCGAACCCGCCGCTTGAACGATAGACTGTTATCTTTCCAGTATCCGGTAAAAAATGATTAAGCGGATCTTCTGTTGTAATCCGACACTGAATGGCATATCCATTCGTCTGAATCGCTTCCTGTTGCGGAATGGCAATCATATCCCCATGTAGGGCATGTCCTTCCGCAATCAAAATTTGTGATTGGACAATATCTACACCCGTTATCATTTCCGTGATTGTATGTTCAACTTGAATACGGGGATTTACTTCAATAAAATAAAAACGACCCTCGGATACGAGAAATTCCACTGTTCCGGCATTGATGTATTTGGCATCTCTCATAAGTCGAACAGCTGCATCACAGATCTCATCACGCAATTTTTTGCTTAATGATACCGATGGAGCAATTTCTACCACCTTTTGATGACGTCGTTGAACGGAGCAATCCCTTTCATAAAGATGGATAATATTTCCTTTTGTATCAGCCAATATTTGAACTTCTATATGTTTTGGATTGATAATAAATTTCTCAACATATACTTCATCACTACCGAATGATGTTTTTGCTTCCGATTTTGCCCTCCGGAAATTTTCGGAAAGTTCATTTTCTGTTTGGACGATGCGCATCCCTTTACCGCCGCCGCCCATCGCAGCTTTAATAATAATCGGGAACCCATGTTCTTGGGCAAATTGGCGAATATCGTCTTCAGTTGCAACTTCTCTTCCAGGAACAACAGGAATATTCGCCTTCTGAGCAGCAAGTCGGGCTTTTACTTTATCCCCAAAAATGTCCAAGTGCTCACTTTTTGGACCGACAAAGATAATCCCCTCTTCTTGACATCTTCGGGCAAATTCGATATTTTCCGAAAGAAATCCATAACCCGGATGGATCGCGTCCACCTCATTTTGTTTGGCAATACGGATGATTCCTTCAATATCCAGATAGGCATCAATCGGTTTTTTCCCTTCCCCGACCAAATAGGCTTCGTCTGCTTTATAACGGTGATACGACCCTGCATCTTCTTTTGAATAAATTGCCACCGTCCGTATTCCTAACTCGGTACAGGCTCGAAAAATTCGAATGGCAATTTCACCCCGATTGGCTACGAGTAATTTTTTGATTTTGACCATTAATTCCCACCTCATTCTCTCTTGCTTTAAAAATGAAAAGTAATCAAATTAAGAAAACTAATTTTAGATAAAGTTGGTAGACCAATAGTGTTAACCCTACCAGTTTTTTATATTCATATATAATACCACAAAATGTTTGGGAAAAAATATAAATTTATTAAATAATTATCTTGATTTTTTATTTTCAATCGTGCTTTTAATATTCCGTTCATGCTCGAGATTGGCGTAACTTGATATATTCATCAATAACCCCAGGGAAAGTGACAAAATAAAAAGAGAGGAACCCCCGTAACTAATAAACGGTAACGTGACCCCCGTAATGGGAATAATCCCCGAAACGCCACCGAGATTAATGAACATTTGAATCCCGATCATTCCGGATATTCCAAAAGCCAATAAACTTCCAAAAGGATCCTTCGATTTCATGCCAATATAAAAACCTTTTAATATCAGGTACCCCAAGCTTAAAATAACAAAAACAACACCAAAAACGCCCAGTTCTTCGGCAATAATAGCCATTATAAAATCCGTGTGTGCTTCTGGTAAAAATCCTAATTTTTGAATGCTTTTTCCTAAACCGACGCCACTCCAACCGCCGGATCCAAGGGCCAAATAGGAGTTGACTAATTGCAATCCTTCATCTACTTCATACTTAAAAGGATCTCGAAAACTATATAAACGACCCATTCGCTCCTCTGTAAATATATCATCATGCTTCCATAAAATAAGCGGTGAAAAAATAGCAATAAAGATAGCACCTAGTAACAGCAGACGTCCTAGATTTTTCCAATTCATACCCGAACAAAATACAATGAGCATGCCCGTTGAAAAAACAATGGCTGCCGTACCAAGGTCAGGTTGCAACACAATTAAAAATGTAACAAACACTAGAAAAACTATCGGGGGGATGACTCCTTTATTAAAATCATTTATGTATGGTTGTTTTTTGGCATAAACAGCCGATAAATAGATAATTGTTCCTAATTTGACAAATTCGGCCGGCTGAATGTTCCTAACGCCAACTCTCAACCAACTGGTTGCATTATTGACATTACTCCCCATAAAAAGGACGAACATCAGGACAACGATAGAACCAAAAAAGATTAATTGAATAAAACCAGTTGATTTTAATTTTTTGTAAGGAATGATTGCCGCAAATACAAAAGCGACAGTAGCAATCAATAAATTAATTAGTTGGCGATAAAAAAAATACGTACTGCTCAGATCATAGAGCTGAATGGCAGTAACCATACTGGCGCTATATACCATGATCAATCCAAAAATGCTGACAAGTAAATAAACAACAAGGATGGAGTAATCATATGACTTCAATCTTTTTTTTAGCATACTTTCTCTTCCAATCTTTTAAATGAATATTCTATCCTTTTGTTATGTCTTGTTCCATTCATAAAGACACTCTATTGACTAAAGAATATATTTATTTTAACAGTTTATCTGAAAAAGGCGAATTGCCGGGGAGCGAACAGCAATACTTGTCCAAAGGTTTTAACCAGTATTTTTATACATATCCTATAAAAAAACCCAAACAATTGGCCGTTCAACTGTTTGAGCTATGAATCGTTATTACTTTTTCAACGAAGCTTCATGCAGAGCAGATAGTTTCCGTTCAACTGAATCTAATAAGTTCTTACCATCTTGTTCATCGACGAGCCCGAGTTTTACGGCAAAATCTATTTGACGGGAAAGACCAAACATTTGCGTATCTAATACTTCTTCATATAATGGGCATTGGGGCATCGTTAAGTGATCCATTTGAACTTGGATAAGCTTAATAATCTTATCCGCATACGATTGCAACAAAAGATAGGCTTTCTCCCGATGATCTAATTTCATTTCAGACGCCACCATCATTCCCCCCTTACAAGAAAACCATTCTTGTTAAAATTCTACCTTCTAAACAAGAAAAATGCAAGGAAAACAAGAGATGTTGAAACTTTTAAAAGCGCCAATAATCTTCTACACCTAACAAATAAAATCATACTATGTGACAACATTTCTTTTCATCGGTATACTTTAAACGAAGACCATTTTGATGAAATTATTTTTGAGTGAAGGAGCGACAGCATTGGGACAAATTATTGAAATTAAAGGAAAAGTAAAGTTTAAAATTACCTTAGATCCGGGCGTATGGATTTTTGACGATCGCCGCATTGATTTAGATACATATTTTGCGGGAAAAAACAGAAATGAATCAGATATTCCATATGAAGAAAAACTATCCCATTATTGGGACCGGGAGATCAGGGAAGGCTCTGTATCACCACCAACTTTAAAAACAGAAAAAAAATATGAAAAGGAAAAATTGCTAACAGGGACATTTGGAATTATTTTTGAACCATTTCTCAATAATGCCGAGCCATTACCGGAAGCGACAAAATTAGTCATTGAAACAAAAAGCGACAAAGTGACGATTCCACTTAATGAAGCAAAAGATCTCATCTTTAAATTTTCTGAAAATGGAAGCCCTTTAAAAGCAAATGGACCCGTTCACATTTTATTCAAAGACGGATCAAATTTGGACAATCCTATTACAGATGTTCTTGCGTTAATCATTGAATAAAATGATTATCCTCTATCATTTCGTTGTTCATGTATAAAAAAATACGTTTTGACTAATTATACTAAATAAAGTGAAACCCAATCAGAAGTTAAAACGTATTAGTCGGAAAATTTTCAGATTGCATGGAAGCGTTCCGGAGAAATCCGGATTTGCATTCTCCCGCTTAGAAAAGACAACAATGACTTGATAGAGGTGACATCATGAAAAAAATAATCATATTTATTATTTGTTTATTTTCTGTTTTTCAATTAAGTGGATGCCGTCAAAATAATGGGGTAACAGATACCTCCGATAATAATCGCAGTCAATATATGAACGTTAAAAATTCGAGTATAAATGAAGTAAGGAAGGAAGACAGTGAAGAAATATCCAACCATTTGGCAAATTTAGCGGCAGATGTCCCCAATGTAAATAATGCGACAGCGGTAGCACTTGGGAAATTTGCTGTCGTTGGAATTGACGTTGACAAAGATTTAGATCGTTCGAAAGTGGGTTCGATAAAATATTCTGTTGCTGAAGCACTAAAAAAGGATCCTTATGGTGCTAATGCGGTTGTCGTTGCTGATCCGGATTTTTTTGCCCGCATCGATGAAATTAGAAATGATATTCAAGATGGAAGGCCCGTTCAAGGTGTCCTAAATGAATTATCTGATATTGTTGGCCGTCTTATGCCGGAAGTGCCGGGAGACCTACAGGATCCAAGCATCGAAAATCGTACCGAAGAACCGAAACAAGAAACGGATGGACAAAAAGATGCAAAAAAACTTAACAATCAGCAAAACAAACAATCAAATCATTATAAAGATAATAACCAATGATTGGAGATGTATTACACTAAAAACCGGGACAGGCCTATCCCGGTTTTCTTGAAATATTTTTTAACTTTTTCCCAGTCCTCACCATTCATCATCTCTATGAACAGATCGGTACAACCTAAATTTTCCGGTTGATATTCTCGCTTCCGTACGCTCTTTAATTCGATCATGACATGCCTGACACATATATGTATGGATCGGACGATTTCTCAATTTTTTTGCAAGCGGTAATTCGTCATCAATTTCCTCGATTTTATCGCATATCACACATTGTACTTTCATTGCTTCCTCCAAAACAATACGCTTTTTCAGTATAAAACCATTATACCATACCATTTTGAACCGTATCCAAATATCAAGAGTCAAACATCATTATTATTGAACAGCTTTATTTTGGTCAAACTTCCTGCGAACTCGATAAATAGTTAAAACTAGGCAAATGACTACTAAACCTTCTGCTACAGGTAAAAATGTACCTAAAAAGCTCAAAATCGTACAGCCTAACAATAGAAAAGCGTAAATGATTAAAGACTTTAATAATGGCAATTTTTGGGCAAAACCAAGTTTATAAGCGGCAATGCTTAAAAGTACAATGGTACTGTAAAGAAGCCACATACCTATTTCCGGATTTTCATCAACTTTGTATAATGCCGCAAAAAAAGAAAGACGATTCTCTAACAACCCCATTCCCCCCAAAACAACAGCTTAATTTTGCAAATTATATTATTTCTATTATCATACATGACACAGACAGATTTGTAAAAAAACTCTTTTCTATTCTATAAAATGTACGAATTATAAAGAAAACTCGGGTATCCGAGTTTTCTTTCTTCATTACTCTGCCTTTTTCTTTCTGGCTGTTTTTTCGCGTAATGACTTATCCAATATTTTTTTCCGCATGCGAATCGATTCCGGAGTTACTTCTACATATTCATCTTCATCAATATATTGCAGCGCTTCTTCCAAAGAAAATGAACGCGGTTTTTTAATAACTGCCGTTTGGTCTTTTGTTGCTGAACGAACATTAGTTTGATGTTTTGTTTTACAAATATTTACTGTAATATCATTTTCTCTATTATGTTCGCCGACAATCATTCCCCCGTATACTTCTGTACCCGGTTCAACAAAAATTACCCCGCGGTCTTCCACTTGCATAATACCGTAAGTCGAAGCAACACCGGTCTCCATTGAGACGTGAACACCGCGAATCCGTCCGCCAACTTGACCAGACAGTTTTGGCAAATATTTTTCAAAAGAGTGGTTATAAATTCCATACCCTTTTGTTAATGTTAATAATTCTGTATTATAACCAATTAAGCCACGAGAAGGAACAAGGAAAATGAGGCGAACTTGACCCTTTCCGTTATTGCTCATATCAATCATATCGCCTTTTCTTCTTCCTAACGATTCCAAAACGGCACCTACATATTCTTCAGGTGTGTCAATAACGACTCTTTCAAATGGTTCACAAATTTTGCCGTCGATTTCCTTTAAAATGACTTCCGGTTTGGATACTTGCAATTCATAGCCTTCTCTTCTCATCGTTTCGATTAAAATCGACAGATGCAATTCCCCACGACCGGAAACAACCCACGAATCAGCGGAATCAGTTGGATCGACACGAAGACTGACATCGGTATGCAATTCCGTTTTTAGTCTCTCTTCTATTTTTCTTGCCGTAACCCATTTTCCTTCCCGTCCGGCAAAAGGGCTATTATTAACAAGAAAGGTCATTTTTAAAGTAGGTTCATCAATGCGAAGCGGTGGTAAAGCTTCTTGGAAATCAATCGGACAAATCGTTTCACCAACGTTTATATCTTCCATTCCTGATACGGCAACAAGATCACCGGCATTTGCTTCATTTATTTCAACCCGCTTCAATCCTAAAAACCCAAACAATTTCGTGACCCGAAATTGTTTCACACTACCGTCAAGCTTCATCAATGCCACTTGTTCACCGACTCGCATTGTTCCACGGAATACCCGACCAATACCAATACGACCGACATATTCATTATAATCAAGGAGGGCTACTTGCATTTGTAACGGTTCTTCACGATTATCAACAGGTGCAGGAATTTTTTCTAAAATCGTATCGAATAAGACTTGCATATTTTCATCCTGTTTTGCCGGGTCCGGATCCACGCTTGCGGTACCGTTAATCGCTGAACAATAAACAACTGGAAAATCCAACTGATCATCATCCGCATCTAATTCAATGAATAAATCCAATACTTCATCTACCACTTCTTCCGGTCTTGCAAAATCACGGTCAATTTTGTTAACGACGACAATCGGTGTTAAATGTTGTTCGAGTGCTTTTTTTAAAACAAATCGTGTTTGCGGCATACATCCTTCATAAGCATCAACAACTAACAACACACCATCGACCAGTTTCATAATTCGCTCAACTTCCCCACTGAAATCGGCGTGTCCCGGTGTGTCCAAAATATTAATTTTTACATCTTTATATTGTACAGCGGTATTTTTTGCTAAGATTGTAATTCCTCTTTCCCGTTCCAGGTCATTGGAATCCATGGCCCGTTCTTGAACATACTCATTAGCACGAAAAATACCGGATTGTTTCAATAATTGATCGACCAAAGTGGTTTTCCCATGGTCAACATGGGCAATGATCGCTATATTTCTAATATCTTCCCTTACTTTCATACTTTCTCCTGCTTTCTTTTCGAAAATCAACCTTTCTATTATAACACAACTGACCATCATTGTGGAAAAAAATTAAATCATCTAGTAAAATAAAAGCATATAGACATTTTATATTTTTTACAATTTGCCGGGAAATATATGATGATTTTTAACAAAAAGGATGGGATAATTTGAAAAAGATTCAGTGGAATTTTCTCCTTTATTCTTTCTTAGCAGTTGCAGCGATGATCGGTATCGGTATTTCCGTTTCATTTCAAAGCATAACGCTAATTTTTACATTCATTGTACTCTTAATTTTGATTATGGGCTTTGGGTTCCGTACGAAGAAAAAAATGAGGGAATCGGGGAAATTATAATCGATGGAAGGTATGCCGTTTGATTGTTTAGGCATACCTTTCGTTTTTTCGGTGATCTAATTTTTTTCCACATAATTTTGTAGGTAATTATCCAAAATGACTGAGTGCAAGCCGGGCTTTGCCACAAATAGCGAACTTTTTTCTAGGAGTGACAAAGGTTCACCGTTTAATTTTGTTGCCTTTCCGCCTAATTCTTCCACAATGACCCAACCTGCCGCAAAGTCCCACGGTGATAAATGCATGGCAATATAGGCATCCAGCCAGCCGCAAGCAACATAGCCCATTTCAAGAGCAGCTGAACCAAAGGATCTTGTTCCTCGTATGTCTTTTACAAGCCGTCTTAAATATTCCGGATCAATACGTCGATTATTTGTTAGCCAGATAGGATTCATTCCTACAATTGCTTTTTCAATTGAAACTTCTTCTAATCTTGGTATCGGTTGGTCATTAAACAATGCACCTTTCCCTTTGACAGCTGAATAAAGCTCATCGTGAATAACATCGTAAATATACCCAAGCTGACCAACGCCATCTCCAAAAACGCCAATTGAAATGGTGAAATTTCGATGCATATGAACAAAATTCATCGTCCCGTCAATGGGATCGATAACCCAAATTACCCCTCTGACATCAGTAATTTCGTCACCGCCGCCTTCTTCCCCCAATATTCGATGACCCGGATAAGTTGAACGAATTTTTTCTATAAAAAATTGCTCGGTATCTTTGTCAACATTCGTAACTAAATCATTCGGATTCGATTTTGTTGATATTTGTAATTTATTTTGTAAAGAATGACGAATCCTTTCCCCCGCCTCTTGAATCCATATTTTTATTTCTCGATCTAATATTAACCAATCAATCATTGAGTTTGCCTCCAAATATTACTTTTTGTCCTTATTTTTTATTATCATACACCAAGTCGAAATGAAAAAGTATCGCTTGCTTTATTTTATGGAAAAAACAAGGGTACAATTGCTTACAGTTAAACTTTCCTGTTGAAATATGTTAAAATATCGTCAAAGTAAAAAATGCTTGCATAGGAGTTGTTATATATACAATGGAATTTACAGGATTTTCAGAAAAAGATTTTCAAGTCTTTTCGATTGCCGGATTGGATGAACGAATGACTGCAATTAAGGATCGAATTCAACCAAAGTTTCGAGAAATCGGTACATATTTAACGGCTGAATTATCTACCATGGTTGGTAATGAAATGTTTTTACATATCGCAAAACATGCTAGACGGAAAGTTAACCCGCCAAAGGATACATGGCTTGCTATCGGACCGAATAAACGGGGCTACAAACAATTCCCCCATTTTCAAGTTGGCCTTTTTGACGACCGTGTATTTCTCTGGCTTGCCTATATTTATGAATTACCCAACAAATCACAAATAGCCGATAATCTGTTAAATCATATGTACGAGATGAAACAGCTGATCACGAATGACTTTGTCGTTTCCACAGATCATATGAATAAAAATGCCATTTCCATTCAAGAGATCGATTTGGAAGAAACATTATTGCGATTTAAGCAAGTAAAAAAAGCTGAATTTCTACTAGGCAGAAATATTGCTAAAAATGATTCGATTTTAAAAGATGGTAAACGGTTTTTAGAATTAGCTACCTCGACTTTCAAAACTTTAGTACCGATATATCAAATGTCCTTCCGGTAAAAGAACTTCCAATCAGTGGGCAATTCCACTGATTGGAATTCCGATTACCGTTTACATTAAGGCAATTTAATGATTTCCGTGTCCACGCTTGACTCTTTCAATTTTTTTACGGCATGATAAGCCGAATAACCGCTCACTTCTTCAAATTCTCGAAAAACCTTCTTCTCCTCGCCAATACTAGGAACCACTTGTTTAAACTTCCGATATTGTTCCATCAATTGTGTTCTTTCTATACCTTTATCATACACCTTTTCGATCGCTTCAAAAAATTGAACAACGGATATGATTTCTTCGGTTGTCCAATCCATGGAGATCGGATAGGAATATTCCATGTTTACCTCCAAATTATCGCCATTTTATACGAATTTCTTCAGCTTCGGTAATCATCCTTTGAAATAGTTCTTCCACTGAAGGGACATCTTTAATTAATCCCATCACTTGTCCTGCCCAAGCAAACCCTTCATTTATTTTTCCTTCATATATATATTTCTTATTCGTTTCTCCGGAAATATAATCCTTTAAATCTTCATAAGTCGCTCGATTTTTTTCAAGTTCAAGAATTTTATCCGTCCAAGCGTTTCTAATAGCTCGAGCCGGTGCTCCCAATGACCGTTTAATGACCGTAGTTCCGGTTTCATCTCCGGAAATTAACGCTTGTTTATAGAGATCATGTGCATGAACACACTCCTTCGTTGCAATAAAGCGGGTTCCCATTTCAATTCCTTCAGCACCAAGACTTAAAGCCGCCATCAATCCCCTGCCATCTCCAATTCCCCCGGAGGCGATGACCGGTATCGAAACAGCATCGACAACTTGAGGTACAAGGACAAGCGTGGATACATCGTCTCTGCCCAGATGTCCCCCGCCTTCTTGGCCGACTACCATGACTGCATCTGCACCAAGTTGCTCGGCTTTTTGAGCTTGACGCTTTGACGCTACTAAGACTAATTTGATTATATCTTGGCCGACAAGTTTTTCAAAAAAAGGGGCCGGGTTCCCACCTGTTACGGATACAACAGGTACTTCTTCTTCAATGATTACTTGTAAAAAATCTTCATAAGGTCTCCCATGTTGACCGATTGCAAAATTAACTCCAAACGGACGACTTGTCAGCGATTTCAGCTTTCTTATTTCTTTTAGTAAATCATCAGGCTGTTTTAAACTCATTGCTGTGATCTGCCCTAATCCGCCTGCGTTAGATACGGCCGCCGCCAGTTCGCTGTACGCTAAGTAGGCAAGACCTCCTTGAATAATCGGGTATTGAATCTTTAATAATTTTGTTATCCGCGTTGACCAATCCAAATTGGACCCCCCTTTACAAATAAATCAGAAATCACAAGAAAATTATACCAGTTTTTACATTGGAAAAACCACTTTCCGAAAGTTACGAAAAGAAACACAATGGTAGACAAGGAATGTTAATGATTGTTTTATTTTCTAGAACGGATGTTTTAGCAGATTTATAAAGAATATCTTCCTAAGAAATTCAGTGCAACTTTTTTAAAATTTTGAATTACCAATTAACAAAAAATAGGGATACAATAGTATGTATCCCCTTTAAGTAAACAAACATATACCTCTTTTTCCCTTTTTTCTTATTCTTCAAAATCATGATGATGATGTTCACAATCGCAAGTAGAACACTGTCCATATAGGACGGTAACTTTTTCATCCTCAAAATAATCTACTGTAGAATTGCAAACAGAACATACGATTTGACCCATTGTGATTCCCCTTTCAATTAATGTAACATAATAATCTAATGTGTTATACAATTTGTAGTTATATAATATATTATATTTCATTACCTGTCAATATATATTAATAAATTTTTAAATTTAACCGTATTGTGATATACATTTTTATTTTTTCTTATCATTACAGTTGTATGCTAGTAAAAATCGTTTAACTGAATAGAAACCAATATGATATAAAGTTACTATGTAAATAAACCCTTTTTCATGATTGTTGCTATGTTGGTTCCTTAGTGTACAAAAAAATACCCCGAGCATATAGCCCGGAGTACTTTATCAGTAGATATTATTTTAAAATGTGGATAGGCGTACCTAAAGCAACTTCGGCAGCTTCCATGGCAATCTCGCCAAATGTTGGATGCGCATGGATCGTTAAGGCAATATCTTCAGCCGTTACACCCGTTTCAACAGCCAGACCGATTTCCGCAATTAAGTCGGAAGCATTTGGTCCGGCGATTTGACCGCCAATGACGACACCGTCTTCTTTACGTACGACTAATTGATAAAAGCCTTCCGTATTATTTAATGCTAATGAACGGCCCAATGCCGCATAAGGGAATTTACCTACCGTAACTTCAATGCCTTCTGCTTTGGCTTGCTCTGGCGTGTATCCTACAGTTGCAAGTTCAGGATCTGAGAAAACAACAGCAGGAATACCAAGATAATCAATTTCAGACGGTTGTCCAGCAATGGCTTCAGCAGCAATTTTCCCTTCATAAGAGGCTTTATGAGCCAATTGCGGCCCGGCAACAATATCACCGATCGCATAGATATTCGGTACATTGGTCCGGCATTGTTTATCGATTTCAACTAAGCCACGGTCCGTTAATTTAACCCCTGCTTGTTCAAGACCTAATTCATCTGTATTCGGACGGCGCCCGACCATAACAAATACATAATCAGCAGAAACTTTTTCTTCTTTGCCGCCGGCTTCATATGTAACAACTACACCGGTGTCACTTTCTTCCACACCTTTAGCCATTGCTTTAGTGATAATTTCTGCACCTTTATTTTTAAAGTTCTTTTTCACTAGTTGAGTCATTTGTTTTGCGTAATTACCACCAAGAATATCATCCATACCTTCTAAAATGGTCACTTTGGTCCCGAAGTTCGCATATACACCGCCAAGTTCAAGACCGATGACGCCACCACCGATAATAACAATATGTTCCGGAATTTCTTTAAGTGCAAGGGCACCGGTAGAATCAAGTACTCGCTTAGAAAATTTAAATGTCTTTAGCTCGATTGGACGGGAACCGGTAGCGACAATTGCATTTTTAAACGTATAAGTTTGTGCACTTTTTTCTGTCATTACACGTAAGGAATTACTGTCGACAAAGTAAGCTTCACCTTTGACAACTTCAATCTTATGACCTTTTAAAAGGCCGGAAACTCCGCCTGTTAATTTTTTAACCACACTGTCTTTAAATGCTTGAACTTTGGAAAAATCTACTTTAACTTGTTCCGCAGTAATACCAAGTTCTTCAGAATGTTTTGCCTCGCGATATTTATGTGAAACGTTGATTAATGCTTTTGAAGGAATACATCCAACGTTTAAGCAAACACCGCCGACAGCATCTTTTTCAACAACTGTCACCTTTTGACCTAATTGTGCAGCACGAATTGCGGCAACATATCCCCCCGGACCAGCTCCGATGACAATTGTATCTGTTTCGATTGGAAAATCTCCTACAACCATTTTTTTACGCCTCCATTAATAAAAGTTCTGGGTCGTTAGTAAATAAAAATTATGGAATCATTTGATTAAACTTATTAATTGTCTACCGGTAAAACGGCAAAACATACAAATAATACCAGAGAAGCTGCAAAAATTTCCCCATTTCCATATTTTGTCATAATGACTATACGCCCCATACCTAGTATAACAATATAGAAAAAATCTCGCATTAATTTTCCACTGATATCAAGGTTGGAAATTTTAAAAATCATGCAGCTTCTCAAAGTTTTATCCGGCTCTATACTTCCATTAACAATAATTCAGGATCACTTAATAAACGTTTGATATGATTCAATGCACTTTGTCCGGTTGCGCCATCGATTAATCGGTGGTCGAAACTTAACGATAATGCAAGCATTGGTGCAGCTACAATTTCACCATCACGAACAATTGGTTTTTCCGAAATTCGTCCGACTCCAAGTATAGCAACTTCCGGATAATTTAGAACCGGGGTGAACCATTGCCCACCAACAGAACCGATATTTGAAATAGTTGCTGAACCTCCTCTCATTTCATTAGGAGAAAGTTTACCTTCACGAGCTTTACCGGCTAATTCATTGATTTCCGCCGAGATAGTAAACATCGATTTACGGTCGGCATCTTTAACAACCGGTACCATTAAGCCACGCTCGGTATCAGCAGCAATTCCGATGTTATAATAATGTTTATGAACAATTTCTTGTGTTGCTTCATCAAGAGATTGATTTAACGCCGGATATTCACGTAAAGCACTCACTAATGCTTTAACTACATAAGGTAAGAAAGTGAGTTTAATCCCTTTTTGAGCAGCTACTTCTTTAAATTTCTTTCGATGTGCAACAAGTTTTGTCACATCTACTTCATCCATTAGTGTAACGTGAGGGGCAGTTGTTTTCGATTCTACCATTTTCTTCGCAATGGCTTTTCGAATTCCGCTCATTTTTTCATGTGTTTCCGGATATTCACCTGTTGGTACAACGTTTTGAACAGGTGCAGTTTCTTTTTCTGATGTAGTCTCTGCTGCTGGGGAAGGTTGGGCTGGTGCTTGTGTTATTGCTTGTCCTCCACTTACAAATGCATCAACATCTGCTTTTAATACTCGCCCATTTTTACCGGTTCCGGCAACTAAACGAATATCTATACCTTTTTCACGAGCGTATTTACGAACGCTAGGCATTGCAATGACATGACGATTTGGATCGACATTTGCCGTTTGCTGATTTCCTTGAGGTGCAGCAGTTTCGACAGCTTCCGGTGTTTGTGATGTTTCAGCTTGAGGTGCAGGTCCTTCTTGTGTCACACCATATCCCGGGGCGTCAAATGTAACCAGCACGTCACCAACAACGGCAGTTTCTCCCTCTTGTACTTTTATTTCTAATACTTTCCCTTTAACGGGTGATGGAATTTCAACTACTGATTTATCATTTTGAATTTCAACAAGTACATCATCTTCTTTTACCATGTCACCAGGCTTTACAAACCATTTGACGATTTCGCCTTCGTTAATCCCTTCACCAATATCATGTAATTTAAATTCATACAATGACACGCCACCGCTAGCTTGGCTAGGTTCTGTCGCAGATGCCGCTTCTGCTTTTGTTTCTGATGAAGGTTGTGCACTTTCATGTCCTGGTGCATCAATTGTAACGAGTACATCACCTACAACTGCTGTTTCTCCTTCCGAAACTTTAATTTCCAATATTTTTCCTTCTACGGGTGATGGAATTTCGACTACTGATTTATCATTTTGAATTTCAACAAGTACATCGTCTTCTTTAACGGTATCACCAGGCTTTACAAACCATTTGACGATTTCTCCCTCAGTGATGCCTTCACCAATATCATGTAATTTAAATTCGAATGCCACAAATATCCCTCCTAGTGATATTGTTCATATGCGGTTTAAGTTAAGAGTAATAAGAGAAACTTCCATCAGTGGGATATTTCTTCATCGACACTGATGTTTGGATAAAGCAATCTGACCTTTACGGGCAATTCATTCCCCACTTACATCTGTGCAAGTTCCGAATCTAGAGGTAGGATTTGACTCGCCGCTAAGGTTGGATAAAAAGAAGGAAGGGACGAAAAAGTTCCGCTACTTTCCGTCCTCACATATCTTCGCTTAGAAAGTTAATACTTTTTTAGCCGTTTCAATAATATCTTTGTAATTTGGAATCCAAACCGATTCAGCTTGTGAGAATGGATATACTGTATCAGGTGCAGTTACACGTAATACGGGTGCTTCCAAACTTAATATGGCTCGTTCATTTATTTCTGCAACGACATTAGCAGCCACACCTGCAACTCTTTGTGCTTCTTGAACAACAATGGCACGATTTGTTTTTTCAACGGAAGCAACAATCGTATCAACATCCAACGGACTTACTGTTCGCAAATCAACAACTTCAGCAGAATACCCTTCTTTTTCAAGTTCTTCAGCTGCTTTTAAAGATTCATGAACCATTGCACCATAACTAATAATGGAAATATCCTTACCTTCACGCTTTATATCCGCTTTACCGATTTCAACGGTATAATCACCTTCAGGAACTTCTTGGCGGAATGAGCGATAAAGTTTCATGTGTTCTAAAAAGATAACCGGGTCATCTGAACGAATGGCCGAGATTAATAATCCTTTTGCATCATAAGGAGTAGACGGAATCACGACTCTTAATCCCGGTGTTTGAGCCATTAACCCTTCTAAACTGTCCGCATGCATTTCCGGTGTATGAACCCCACCACCAAATGGTGAACGGAAAGTAATTGGCATTTTATAACTCCCGCCGGTACGGAACCGGTAGCGAGCCATTTGACCGGCAATGGAATCCATCACTTCATATACGAAACCGAAAAATTGGATTTCCGGGACCGGACGGAAACCTTCAAGGGCTAAACCAATTGCAAGACCACCGATTCCGGATTCAGCAAGCGGTGTGTCAAATACACGGTCTTCGCCAAATTCTGCCTGTAGGTTTTCGGTTGCGCGGAATACACCACCATTTTTCCCTACATCTTCCCCAAAAATTAATACTTTCTCATCCCTTTTTAATTCTTGGCGCATCGCATCATTAATTGCTTGAATCATTGTCATTTGAGCCATCGCTTACTTCGACTCCTTTTCTTTATAAATTTCGTACTGTTCTTTTAAATTAGAAGGTAATTCTACGTTCATAATCGATATCAAATCAGTAACTTTTTGTTTTGGAGCAGCATCTGCTTTCTTAATTGCTTCTTTAATATCTTCTTTTGCCTGTTCAATTACCTTTTCTTCCATTTCTTCATTCCAAATACCTTTATTTTCCAGATATTTACGGAACCGAACTAATGGATCTTTTTTCTCCCATTCACTATCTAATTCTTTTGTCCGATAACGGGTCGGATCATCACCGCTCATTGTGTGTGGACCATAGCGATATGTTAATGTTTCAATCAAAGTTGGTCCTTCTCCGTTTATTGCACGTTCTCTCGCTTCTTTTACTGCAGCATAAACAGCCAATGGATCCATTCCATCTACTTGGATACCTGGAATACCGGCTGCAACCGCTTTTTGTGCAAGCGTCCGGGCAGCTGTTTGTTTTTCACGAGGAGTTGAAATTGCAAATTGATTGTTTTGTACAATAAAAATAGCAGGAACTTGATACGCACCAGCAAAATTAATACCTTCGTAAAAATCACCTTGTGAAGTACCGCCGTCACCTGTATATGTAATAGCGACAGATTTCTTCCCGTTTTTCTTAATTCCTAATGCAACTCCGGCTGTTTGGACATATTGGGCACCGATAATAATTTGTGGTGGAAGAATGTGTAAGTCTTCCGGTATTTGAATACCTTGGAAATGTCCGCGTGACCATAAAAACGCTTGATGTAAAGGCAACCCATGCCAAATGATTTGAGGTACATCACGATATCCCGGTAAAATGAAATCTTCCTTTTCTAATGCGAAATGAGAAGCAATTTGGGAAGCTTCTTGACCGGCTGTTGGTGCATAAAAACCGAGACGTCCTTGGCGATTTAATGAAATGCTGCGTTGATCAAGAATACGTGTATAAACCATACGACGCATCAATTCTTGCAATTGTTCATCAGTTAGATCCGGAACAGCATCTTGGTTGACAATTTCCCCTTCTTCATTCAAAATTTGCAACGTTTGAAATTCTTTATCAACCACATCAAGTTGTTTCGCTAGATCGACCACAATATTATTCGTTTTGGAGGCCATGTTTCTCTTCCTTTCTTTATGAAATTTTTTTATTCTACTCATATTTTCCCTTTAACACGTAAAAAGAAACATTTTTTTTAATACTTTCTTTCTTATCCCCCGCCAAGGTAACTTTTTAATCTGTACCAATAGTTGATCAAATAAAATTGATACAATCATTTTCATAAATAAGTGTACACCTACAAAAACCAATTCGTCAATCTTTTTGGGTTTTAAAAAGTATTTTTCTTCAATAAGTTATTTTTTAAAAAATTCCGTTTCCATCTGTACTAATAATAAATTCATATCTGTATTAGTACAAAATCACATAAATAACTTACTAATATGATTTATCCACCTTAACGGAAAGTCAAATACCCCCAATTAAAGATTCAAAAAAAAGTAACCCAATCCAATTTTGAGTTACTTTTTATAAGTCCGGCTTTACGATAAAATGCCAACTTTTTCTTATTGTACTTTTTTGTCAATTCATTAAATTGATCGTTAAGTAAATATACTTGTTCATAAGCTTGGTTAATTTCATCAATTTTTTCTTGCAATTTTTCCAGCGTCATATTCTTATCTTTAAAGGCTTCATACAATTTTTTGTCTTTTTTTATTGCCTTGCTGTATTCAGCATATAGCTGATGATAAACTTTATATCTTTTTTCCATAATTGTATAAAGTTCCTGTCCATCTTTTTTCAGTTGTGATGATTCAAGTTTATCAATTTGTTTCTTTACCGATTCAAATTTTTCACTGGCGGTAACAATACTTTTCTTTTCTTCATTTAGGTGTTCCTGCCTTTGGTTCGAAACTTCAATTGCCTCGTCCGCAAGAGCAATCAATTTGTCGTGTTCCTTATATCCTAATTCGATGATTTGCTCGTAAAGTTTTTTCTCCTTTTCCTCTAACTTGTTCAATGGTTTTTGCTCGTTTTTAAAATCTTCTTCCAGTTTTACAACTTCTTCCAGTTTTTTATGTATCTTTTCCTCCGGTCGTGAAAAACATCCGGATAAAATAGCGATAACCAGCAATAAGATAAGCTGTAATTTTAAATTTCGGTTTTTCAAGATAGGACCTCCAATCTTTATCCATATTATAATTGAACTGCATAATATATGGCAGAAAAGTTTTTTCTTAAATCTCTTGCTCCTATCGATAAACCAACTTTACTATACTATATTCATAGAATCCATTTACTATACCATATGATAGATTGTTTTATTAACTTTTTGGCAAAACTTTGTTAGACTGTTTGGTAGACTGTTTATGGTTAAAAGTTTTATACGAGGAGGGATATATATGATAGTAATGAAAGATATTATTCGTGACGGGCACCCGACATTAAGAAAAGTTGCCGAGGAAGTAGCAATGCCGCCGTCTGAAGAAGATAAAAAAATATTAAAGTCCTTATTGGAGTATGTAATAAACAGCCAAGATGAAGAAATCGCTCAAAAATACGGATTACGTCCGGGAATCGGTCTGGCCGCTCCACAGATCAATGTTTCAAAAAGAATGATTGCCGTTCATGTGGAAGATGAAAAAGGAAAACTCTATAGTTATGCTTTATTTAATCCAAAAATTGTCAGTCACTCAGTGGAAAAATCATATTTAAAAAACGGTGAAGGCTGCCTTTCCGTTGATGAGCCCCATCCCGGATTAGTTCCTCGCCACGCCCGTGTAACCGTGAAAGGATACAATATGAACGGTGAGGAAGTAAAAATACGTCTGAAAGGACTACCGGCGATTGTTTTTCAACATGAAATTGATCATTTAAACGGGATTCTTTTCTACGACCGAATTGACCAGGAAAATCCGTTTGGGCCAATTGAAAATGGTATTGCTATTGAATTTTAATTTTTTGAAATCATCATTTATTTAATAGAGAAGGGAAATCCAAAACTTTAACAAATATTCCAGATTGCACCATGAAATTTATAAGAGGTTTGTCATATAATATAAATAGAGATAAGTTTATGGGTTCCGGAAAAATCAACAAAGTTTTCTGTTTGATAAAACTTTGGAGGGAGTGTTCAACGATGTTAAAAAAGCTTAAGAAAAAGCTTGCAAATCGTTGGAAAGAATTGTTACGAAAAAAAATGATTGCATAATCGGGCTTGTCTTAAATATAGACTTGCCCTTTTTTCACTCATGAAATAGTTAGTTTCATTTGTTCTAACATGATTTTCTCAATCAAAAAATTTTATTTCATGATGATGAATGTGGTAAGCTGTATATAAATAACTTGGTTCGGTACAAAATTGATTCATGGAAATAGTTTTAAAAAATTTTTCGGGTCATTTCGTGCATTTATTTTTTGTTTTCGCTATAATAAGGAAAGTTATTTTTGAAATCGGTTAAGGAGAGGTTTAAGCAAAATGATTTTTAAGGTTTATGTTCAAGAGTCAAAAAATCAAATACCAGTCAGGGAACGGACAAAGGCGCTTTATTTAGAAGCTGATTCTAAAATAGAAGTGTATCGGAAATTTAAAGAAACCCCATATCTAATCGAGCATATTCAAGAATTAGAAGGAAACTATCTTGAATATGAAAAACAAAGCAATAATTTTAAGTTAATGGAGATTTAATATGAAATTGGTAAAAAATGATCAAACTGCCGTTTTTGCCCTTGGGGGTTTAGGGGAAATCGGGAAAAATACGTATGCTGTTCAGTATCAGGACGAAATTATCATCATCGATGCCGGTATTAAGTTCCCTGAAGATGAATTACTTGGAATCGATTATGTTATTCCGGATTATTCTTTTTTAGTCAAGAATCAGGAAAAAGTTAAAGGTTTATTTATTACTCATGGTCACGAAGATCATATCGGCGGTGTACCTTATCTGTTGAAACAGATCAATATTCCGATCTACGCTGGTAGATTGGCCATTGAACTCATCCGCAATAAATTGGAAGAGCATGGCTTACTTCGGACAGCCAATTTAATTGAAATAAAAGAAGAGGATGTTATCAAATTCCGAAAAACATCCGTTTCCTTCTTTCGGACAACACATAGCATTCCTGATTCGTTTGGAATTGTTGTCAAAACGCCTCCTGGTAATATTGTTCATACTGGAGACTTCAAATTTGATTTTACACCGGTTGGTGAACTGGCCAATTTAACAAAAATGGCAGAAATCGGGAAAGAAGGAGTCCTTTGTCTATTATCAGACAGCACGAATAGTGAAGTACCTGAATTTACGATGTCTGAAAGAAAAGTCGGTGAAAGTATAAATGATATTTTCCGGAAAGTTGACGGCCGGATTATCTTTGCAACCTTTGCATCCAATATTCACCGGTTACAACAAGTAACGGAAGCCGCAGTAAAAAGCGGCAGAAAAATTGCCGTATTTGGCAGAAGTATGGAAGCTGCAATGGAAATCGGACAACAACTCGGATATATTAAATGTCCGAAAGATACAATTATCGATAACAATCAATTAAATCGATTACCAGCGAATCAAGTTGTTATTTTATGCACCGGTACGCAAGGTGAACCTATGGCTGCTCTGTCGAGAATAGCAAACGGAACACATAGGCAGATCCAAATTATCCCCGGTGACACGGTCGTATTTTCTTCATCGCCGATACCGGGAAATACATCCAGCATCAATCGAACGATAAATTTGCTTTATCGGGCGGGTGCTGAAGTTATTTACGGCGCATTAAGCGATGTCCATACATCAGGACATGGCGGGCAGGAAGAGCAAAAATTGATGCTGCGACTTATTCAACCTAAATTTTTTGTACCGATCCATGGTGAATATCGTATGCAGATTACTCATGCGAAAATTGCAATGGAATGTGGAATACCTGAAGAAAATTGTTTTATTATGGATAATGGTGATGTCCTTGCTTTATCCAGTGACGCGGCGCAAGTAACCGGGAAAATTCCATCCGGTTCCATTTATATCGACGGTAGCGGTATCGGTGATATTGGGAACATTGTACTTCGTGACCGGCGGATTTTATCGGAAGAAGGATTGGTTATTGTTGTTGTCAGCATTGATATGAAGAATTTTAAAATTGCAGCCGGTCCTGACATTATCTCTCGAGGATTTGTTTACATGCGCGAATCTGGTGATTTAATCAACGAAGCTCAAAATATGATTTCAAGACATCTTGAAAAAATTATGGAAAGAAAAACAAGCCAATGGTCTGAAATTAAAAACGAAATCAGTGATTTACTAGGACCATTCTTGTATGAAAAAACAAAAAGAAAGCCAATGATTTTACCGATTATTATGGAAGTTTAAAAAAACCGCCGCCAAAATTTTGGCGGCGTTTTTGCATATTTACTAATTAATATTTCTTATCCTTGTAACATTTTGATCTCAAACCGATTAATATCGGTGTCAGAACCAATGACAATTAAAATATCACCATTTTGGATCACTTCCGTTGCCTGTGGTGAAACAATGATGTCGTGGTGCCTTTTAATCGCCACAATATTAATTCCGTATTTTGCCCGGATATCTAACTGGGCAATCGCATAACCTGCTATCACTTCATTGACGGCGATCTCAACAATACTATATTTATCAGATAATTCCAGATAATCAAGTACATTCGATGACACCAAATTATGTGCGATTCTTTTTCCCATATCACGTTCAGGATGGACAACTTGATCAGCACCAATTTTACGCAAAACTTTTTCATGGTAATCATTTAATGCTTTTGATGTTACGATTTTTACTCCTAATTCTTTTAAAATAAGGGTAGTCAAAATACTCGCTTGAATATCATTCCCAATTGCCACGATAACATGATCAAAATTGCGGATGCCAAGGCTTTTCAATATAGTTTCATCCGTCGAATCGCCAACGACTGCATGAGTGACAATATTTGAATATTCATTAACTAAGTCCTCATTTTTATCCATGGCCAATACACTCATTCCCAGTTTCGTCAATTCGCGGCAAATACTTCCGCCAAATCGCCCCAAGCCGATGACGACAAATTCCTTTTTCACAAAAATTCCTCCAGGTCTTTCATAAGAATCACAATCACTTCAAAATAATTTTAAATGGATAATGAACATTTCTCAACTGTTTTTAATAACGAAATCATCCATTCCCTATTTGTTGAAAATACGTATTTACTGTTTTTATGCCGGTTTCAATACAAGCTTCGTCGGGGGAAAGCTTCGTACTGTGTAATCCATATTCACTGCCTGCCCCGAGCCAAAACATAAAGCCGGGAATTTCTTTAAGAAAATAACCGAAATCTTCCCCGGTCATCGCTTCATGACATGTCACGAAATGAATATCTGTATGCTTTTTAATCATGTCGATAAACTCGGCAACCATTTTCTCATCATTGTATACTTGATAATAATTTGCCCCATAATCAATGGTCGCTTTACAATCAAATCCAATCTCAATCCCATTTACAAGCTTCTCAATTCTTTTTTTTACTTTTATCATCGATTCCGGTGATAATGTCCTTATCGTTCCTTCCAGCCTTGCCCTTTCAGCAATCACATTTTGGACAGTCCCGGCGGTTAGTTTCCCTATTGTTACGACAACACTGTCCAGCGGGTCGATATTTCTTGAAACAATGGTTTGCAGTCCCGAAATCAATTGAGTGGCCGCAATGACCATATCGTTCGTTCGATGAGGGTAGGCTGCATGACCGCCTTTTCCAACCAGATCAATAAAAAGTTCCGATGTGTTGGCAAATAATAATCCCGGTTTAGTCGCAATTGTTCCCGCAGGATATTCCGGTGCAATATGCAGGGCAAAAATAACATCCGGCCACCATTCTTTGATAATATCCGAACCCAGCATTGGCCGAGCCCCGCCAGGTCCTTCCTCTGCAGGTTGAAAAATAAATAATGCATCATCATCGATCGGCTCTTCAATCAGTTTGGATAAAGCACCTAAAGCAACGGTCATATGGATATCATGTCCACACGCATGCATCCGTCCTTGATGTCTCGATTGAAAAGGAAGTCCGGTTTCTTCCGTTAACGGCAATCCGTCGATATCGGTTCGATAAGCAATTAAACGATTCCCTACCCGACCACTAACTTTTACAAAAATCCCTGTTTTCCACGTCTTAACCTCCAAGCGATCTTGCGGCAGGGAACGAATAAAATCTAATAAATATTTTTGCGTTTCATATTCTTGAAAGCCAAGTTCCGGAATTTGATGTAAATCCCTTCTTATTTTTCTAAAATCAATCATTTTTTGCCTCCTGTCTTCTCAAGGCTTCCATTTGCCCTTTTCGAAAAAAATTGTTGCGATTTGATTGAAAAGTGGCGGAACAGCTCTGGATTATAAAAAGAGCTTTTCCTTATGTCTCGACTGCCATTTATTCAGTCTATACATATGTATCGGAAAAGCTCCTGAAACTAGTTATCCCCTTATAATTGTCTTAATTCCTGCATAATTTCCGTTTTTGATTTCGTTTTTTCATCAATTTCTTTAATCACTTTTGCAGGTGATCCGGCAACGACGGAAAATGGCGGAACATCTTTCGTCACAATGGCACCGGCAGCAACGACGGAACCTTTACCAACAGTAACCCCTTCTAAAATAACGGCATTGGCACCAACCAAGACATCATCTTCAATAATAACCGATTTTGCAGAAGGTGGCTCAATAACCCCGGCAAGGACAGCTCCGGCACCAATATGGCAGTTTTTACCAACCGTTGCCCTTCCACCTAAAACTGCATTCATGTCAATCATCGTTCCTTCACCAATAACCGCCCCGATATTAATAACCGCTCCCATCATAATGACCGAATTATCGCCAATTTCGACCTGGTCGCGAATAATTGCCCCGGGTTCAATCCGAGCTTTAATATTTTTTAGATTCAATAATGGAATCGCTGAATTTCTTCGATCGTTTTCAATAACGAAATCAAAAATTTTATCTTTATTTTCATGAATGAGAAGTTCAATTTCGGACCATTCACCAAAAATGACACCGGAATCCCCACTAATGAAAGTCTTTATGTTTTCACCAAAATGAATGTTATCCAAATCCCCTTTTATGTATACTTTCACCGGTGTAGCCTTTTTACTATTTTGAATAAAAGAAATAATTTCATTTGCGTCCATCGTTTTCATCTCTTTTCCTCCCAAATTTTCCTTTAAGCTGCCTAATAAAGTAAGAATAAATTTCAACAGATTATGAAGTTAATCTTCATGCAAAAAATCTTTGAGCACTTCAACAAATGCATTGACTTGTTTTAATTTAAAGGCTGTACTATACCCTAATAACCATGTGTCCCGACCTATACGTTCATTATTCTCATTCAAAAGTGGGATTTTATTTAGATCCTCACTAACTCCGTGTAAAGTAATCCCCGGTAAAATGGCATAACCAATTCCATTTAAAGCCATCTGCTTACACGTTTCAATCTGGTCAACAATGATGACTCTTTTCGCATTTGTTGCAAAACGTTTGTGCCACCAGTTTTGAATTTCTTGAAAATAATTCGAGTCACTTTTAAACTGTATAAACGGTCGATTGGTTTTTGATACATCATCGATATGATTAATTTCTTTGTCCACCAAGTAAAGATAGTCCTTAAACAAATGCTTTTTAATCCCCTTCCACTCTGGGGTCCCTCTAATAATACCGATATGAACTTGATCTTCATAAATTGATTTCAAAATTTCACTGCTCCAACCGGTAATCAGTGATATTTTCGCATGCGGATATTTTTGGACATAACATTTTAAAACTTGGGGAAGCCAGTTTTGCCCGACAATGGATGCACAAGCAATTTTTAACGTTCCATGGACTTCGGATTGGAGCGACTGAATCTCTTCTTTTACCATTTCTTCCATTGCAAGTACTTTATTAGCAAACTCAATGACCTTTTCCCCAGCCGGAGTTAATGTTAACCCTTTATGAGAGCGAATAAATAAAGAAGTACCCCATTCCTTTTCAATTGATTGTAAACGTTGCGATAAAGCAGGTTGAGTGACAAAAAGTCTTTCTGCAGCTTTTCTCATATTCATTTCATTGGCCAATACTGACAGTAGTTCCAATTCCGTAAGATTCATCTGTTCACACCAAACCTATTTAGTTTTATCTGAAGTAATTTTATTCTATCATCATTATCCCGGAATGGGAATGGATTTGCTATACTTTAATACAAGAAAAGCTCCCAAAATTCAGGAGCTAATCAGTTTCTTTTACATTCAATTGATGTACAAGCGCATTTAACTGTTTCAAGACAACACGGCGGGTTAAAATCCCTTCAAAATAACCTTCTTCGTCCACGGTACAAACGAACGGGTGATTAATTAATAATTTCAACCCCTTCTCTAACGGATCCTTCACGGTAAGAGTGGGAACATTCCGGTTCATGACATCTTCCACAACTAAATGTTCCAACTTCTCGAACTCAATTCTTTCCAAGCCCATAATTGCATCCAATATTAACGGACTGGATATAAGTCCATGAAATTTATATGCAGGATCAAGTACCGGAATGGCTGTATACCCTGTTTTTGTTAATACCAATAAAGCATGTTCAAGATTATTACCGATTTGTACATGTGCAACCCGTTCGGAAGATATAATAAAATGTCCTATATTTTTCCCTAAAAACTCTCCTGTTTGAAGATCCATCATGTGCAAAATCTCCTCAAAATGATTTTTCTAACCAGATCTATTTTATCATACTGCGTAGAAAATTTCCGTTTTAACAGGAGACTTTCTTAGATGGTTTTTTAGACATATTTTTACATCATCTGTCATTATGTAGAAAAATGGGCTTATTTAAGAAGATCAATATCCAAACGGCTTACGAATAATGTTATACCAAGATTTCGTATTAGCAAATTTATACGACAAAACATGTTCATTCATCATAATTTTTACAAAAGTAAGATTCTTATGATTCCTCGCCTTGCAGCAAATCAAATATTTCTATTGCAACCATGTCAATATTATCAAATTGGAATGCGTCCGTTTTTCCATCTTCATTAAATATTTTCAGTTCAAAGGATTTAGTCTTCGCATAATAATTCACTTTACATTTCCGGACCCCATTTTGTTCAAAATATCGCTCAGCATCTTCCATACTTTCTTGCATTGTTTTTAATCGGGTCAAAATCCCTTCTAATAAAGACATAATTATTTCCTCCTAATTCTATGTCGAGTATAATATGAGTAGCACCATTTTCCAAACTTCATAAATTTATTAAGAACTTTCTTTTGGAAAGGAGAACTTCTGTGAAACCGATAATTTTATATTCACAACCGGATTGTCCACCATGCGAAATTACCAAGAAATACTTACAGGAAAAAGGAATTCCGTATATTGAAAAAAACGTTAAAGAAGATCAACATGCAAAAAATGAGTTAATAAAAAAATTTAAATCGTATTCAACACCCACAGTCGTCATCGGGGAAAAAGTTTTCTCCGGCTTTCGTATTAATGAAATTGAAGCGGAATTATCAAAGAGATCCCTAACCAATCTCGATGTTGAATAGATATATTATGTAATAAAAAATAAGTCTATGCAATGATTAATTCATATATCCTTACATTTCCACTATTGACACTAAACTATTCAAAAGACTTTCGCTCGGGATAACCGGCGCACTTATCCGGTATACCGTGAAAAAATAAAATTAACTTTGGCAGTATCGGTCTTTTTCACTTCTGCAACTAGATGATGATTTTTTGATGCAAATTTTTCTGTATTTTGGTAATATATAACTAGATATTCTTTTGGATTAGGAAAATGATGATGGACTTACACAAACAAATACCAAGACGTTCTTTTTTAAAAAAACTGGGAAAAGTGATTGCGGGTTCTGCTTTAGTAGGAATTGTGGGACAAGCCTATATGAAATATATTGAGCCAAATTGGATTGAAGTAACTCGTCAAAATATTAACCATCCACTTATACCTCCCATATTCAATGATTTTAAAATTATCCAATTTAGTGATACACATTTAGGATTTCAATTAGATTTTAACCATTTTGAGAAAATCATTCAAACGATTTCAAAAGAAGAACCCGATCTCATTATTTTTTCAGGTGATCTTGTTGATAATCTTCTCTCATTTTACGAATACGAAGAGATTATTATTTATTTAAATTATCTTCAGGCACCTTACGGGAAATTTGCAGTTTACGGCAACCATGATCACGGTGGTTGGGGAACCGATAAATACAAACAGATCATGGAAGCATCTAATTTTAAGCTGTTAAGAAATGAATCTCAAAACATCAAGATCGGAAATGATGGGGAAATCATTATTGCCGGTATTGATGATGCCATGCTTGGTCAACCGGATTTTGAAAAAACATTCAGCTCAATTCAAGAGCGCTACTTTACATTATTAATTTCACATGCACCCGATTTAATTGAGGACGCCAAACATTATCCGGTCGATTTTCAAATTAGCGGTCATACCCATGGTGGACAAGTTCAGTTGCCATTTATCGGAGCGCTGATTACGCCACCTTATGGGCAAAAATATGTTGAGGGTTCCTACGATATTTCTGAACATCTCAGGCTTTATGTCAATCGGGGACTTGGAACAACGAGATTACCTTACCGACTCTTATCCCGTCCGGAAATAACCATCTTCACTTTGAAAACATAAAAGAAAAGGAGAGTAGATGATGCAACCTTCTAGTGAACAAGCGACCAACTTCCCAACTGAAATTTTATCTAAAGCACTATTCATCGTAAATCGTCATGCAAAAACGGCTATTGATTCAAAATATTTATACCAATTAAAACATGCTACTATAAAAAAAATGCTGGCAGAAGGAAAGGCAAAGAAAATTGGACTGCATTTCTCACGTAATCCGAAATTCAGTCAACAACAGCTTGATGTGCTTATTTCCTGTGGTAATTATTATTTTCATATTCCCCCCACAAGAGAAGATATCCATAATCTAACACATTTAGGAAAACTGGATGACCATTTCCGGAATCCGAAAACAATTCTCCCTTTGAAAGAAGCCAAAAAAATTTTGCAATTATATACGGGTATTAGAAAAAACGAAAATCAAAAAAGGCAGCGACCACGTTACCAACAACCCTTCTTCAAAAGATTGGGCGAATAATATCGTGTACATCCTCAACACATAATTCAACCAGTCAGAAAGGGAGTATTTCTGACTGGTTCAACGATTGAAGAACGGACCATCGTTCATTCTCTATAACCTTTTGGCAAGCAATAACCGGTATCATTACCGGCTATAGGTTATCTGCTACATTTCCGGTTCATTCAAAGCAATGATTTCGTTAAACATTTTCTCAAAATCAAGCAGGAGGACAATCTGCTCCTGATTTCTAATAACTCCGCTAACAAACTGATTCCGATTGCTTAAATCGTTCGGCTTCTCAATCTTTGTTACTGATAAAATTTGTTCTACACCTGAGACATGAAAAATTGCCCGCTGTTCGCTAATTTCTGTAACGATAAATCGATCCTGTTCGCTATTTTCTTGCACCGGAATTGACAGGAACATGGCTAAATCAATTACCGGTAAAACTTCTCCGCGAATATCGGTAATCCCTTCAATATATGGTTTTGATCGCGGAACAGGTGTCACTTGAGTGGGCATAATAATTTCATTTACATTCTTTACCGGTATACCAAAAAACTCTTTGCCTAAATAAAATTCAACCAGCATCATTTCCTCAGGCAAAGTTACCGTATTCTGATGATTTTCATTCGTTTTCATGTTAATTTCCCTTTCTCTATCATTATTCCTTCTTTTATTTTACTTTACAAACAAGAAAAATAATAGATAAATCTATTTTTTTAATAAATTTCTGCCACCATAACGGGATAAAAGTGAAACTTCCATCAGGGGGGCATCCCCACTGATGGTTAGCTGAACCAATCGGGCACTTACGGGCACTTATCTTCTACTATTCCATGTTTGATTGCCTTTACATTGGGAAAGATTTCGTGATCTTTTGTACGTTGTGTGGGGTAAATATAAAGAAACTTACATTGATTATCCAGAAAGTCACAAATTAATCAATATGTGTAAAGTAGTTGAAGCAAGTTTTCCTTATATATGGTATGATATTGCTGAGACTGCTTAAGGAAAGGGATCATGATGGAACAATTAATCAACCCAAATGTAAAGAATATTCAAATCTCGGGGATCCGTAAATTTTTTAATATGGTTGAAGGTGTTCAAAACGTCATTTCACTTACAATCGGTCAACCGGATTTTCCCACGCCTTCCCATATAAAAGATGTTGCAAAACAAGCAATTGACCAAAATTTCACTTCATATACAGCGAATGCGGGTTATTTAGAACTTCGAAAAGCAGCAAGTAACTATGTCAAAAGAAAATATCGTATCGTTTATCATCCTGAGTCAGAAATCATTGTAACTGTAGGAGCCACTCAAGGGATCGATATTGCTTTAAGAACAATCTTAACTCCAGGAACCGAAGTTTTATTACCTGGCCCGATTTACCCCGGATACGAGCCACTCATTAAACTAGCCGGAGCAAAGCCGGTCTATCTGGATACACGAAATACAGGTTTCAAAGTAACGGCTGAAATGATTGAAAAAGCAATAAATAACCATACGCGTTGCCTTATTCTCCCCTACCCTTCCAACCCTACCGGAGTAAGTTTAACGCGAGAAGAATTAAAAGAAATTGCTGAAGTTGTAAAAAATAAACCGATTTTTGTCCTTGCCGATGAAATTTACAGTGAATTAGTATACGAGAAAGAACATGTTTCAATTGCAGAGTTTATACCTGAACAGACAATTGTGATTAACGGTTTATCGAAATCCCACTCCATGACAGGGTGGCGAATCGGTTTTGTCTTTGCACCCGCTTATTTAACAAAGGAAATGATTAAAGTACATCAGTACAATGTTTCTTGTGCCAGTTCTATTTCACAAAAAGCCGCAATAGCAGCATTAACAACCGGCTTCTATGATGGAAGGTTAATGCGTGAAGAATATGTGAAAAGAAGAGACTATGTTTATGAGCGGCTAATAAAATCGGGCTACAATACCGTTCTTCCCAACGGTGCTTTTTACTTTTTTGTAAAAATACCGACAAATTTTCAATTGAATTCTTTCGATTATTGTTTAAAAATGGTAAAAGAAAACGGGGTGGCCGTCGTACCGGGAAGTGCCTTTTCTGAATATGGGGAAGGGTATTTCCGACTCTCTTATGCATGTTCGATGGAAAAATTACAAGAAGGACTAAACCGGTTACTTGATAAATAAAAAAATGGGCGATCCATAAAAGGACTATTTTCAGCTTTTATGGCGCCCTTTTCTTTTCACCGAATGAAAGACCGTTTGCTTCGGTTTTCAAATTTATTGCCAATATTTATACAATGCCTGGGTTCCGCTATTTTCTTCACCCATTTTCGCCAACTTTTCGTACATCTGTTTTGCCAAAGTCAAACCGGGTAAGTCAAGATTCATTTTTTCCGCCTCATTTAGTGCAATCGTCATATCTTTAATAAAATGCTTTATAAAAAAGCCGGGACTGTAATCTTCTTTTAATATTCTCGGTGCATAATTGGAAAGAGAAAAACTTGCAGCCGCACCGGTCGAAATTAAATCAACAACCTTTTGAACATTTAATCCGGCTTTTTTTGCATAAATTAATGATTCACAAACACCAATCATTGTAGGAGCAATGGCTATTTGATTTGCCATTTTTGTATGTTGTCCCGATCCTGCTTTTCCAAAATAGGCGATATTTTTCCCCATCAATTGAAATAGTGGTAAAACAACATCAAAATCTTGTTCGTCTCCGCCGACCATAATGGCAAGTCTGGCTTCCTTGGCTCCGATATCACCACCCGAAACCGGTGCATCAAGAACATGTATTCCTTTTTTCTTGCCTTCCTCATATAATTTTTGAGCAAGCGTCGGTGAAGAGGTTGTCATGTCGATAAAATATGTATTTTCTTTTCCGTTTGTAATTAAGCCGTTTTCCCCTAAATAAACTTCTTCCACATCATTAGGTGTTCCGATTATAGTAAACACATATTTTGCCTGGTGAGCAATTTCTTTCGGTGTCGCAGCCCAAATCGCACCTTTGTCTAGTAATTCAGCCGCTTTTTCTTTTGTTCTTGTATAAACATATAACGGGTAACCACCATTTAAAATATGACCGGCCATGCTTTTACCCATAACGCCTAATCCAATGAAGCCAACAACCGGTTTTTGCTTATTATCCATTGTCCTTACCACCTCATTTTTTTAAAATCGCTTATAATCTCATTTTATCATATTACATAATTAAAAGGGCGGACTATATAAACAGCCCGCCCTTAACAATATATTATTTATTATTTTGCTAATCCTTCTTTTGTTATTACTTCTGTTAATTCATTCATTGCCAATTCTTCATCGTTTCCGTCAACGATGATCGTAATATCTGCATCTTTTCCGATACCTAAAGACATAACACCCATGATTGATTTTAAATTAACTTTTTTTTCTTTATATTGTAATGAAATTTCCGACTCAAATTTACCTGCTGCTTGTACTAATAATGTTGCAGGACGGGCATGAATACCTGTTTCTGCGATTACTTTAAATTTTTTTTCAATCATATAAGTCACTCCTCAATTCAATTAATTTTAAAGTATGTAAAAAACTTGGCATGATTTATTATATCATATCATTTGATAAATTGTTCACTATTTGGAGCTTAATAAATTAAATTTATTGAATCGATGATAATTTAACCCCATTTCCTATAATTATTCTTCATAAATCATTTTTTTCGTCATCCCTCCGTCTATGGTAATATTTTCTCCACTGATAAAATCATTTTCCGGATTTGCTAAAAATAAGCAAGCACGAGCAATATCAGCTGGTTCGCCAACCCGACCTGACCAATGTTGTTTATGGTCGCGCTCAGATAATTCCGATTTATCTCCGGTATGAATCCAACCGGGGCTGACCGAGTTTACGCGAATATGATAGGGACTCAAACTTGCAGCTAAAGCATGGGTAAGGGCAATGATTCCTCCTTTGGATGCAGCATACCCTTCTGTATTAGGTTCTGACATAAATGCCCTTGTAGAAGCAATATTAATAATGGAACCGCCAGTTTCTTTCATAAATCTGGCAGCTTCTTTTGAACAAATAAATGCACTTCGTAAGTTTGTATTAAGAATATCATCCCATTCTGCAACAGACATTTCAAATAATGGAATGAATTTTGAAATACCGGCATTATTAATTAATACATCAATCCCTCCATATTTTTGGATAGTGAATTCGACAAGTCTGCGAATTTCTTCTTCTTTTCTCATATCTGTTTCAACAAAGAAAACTTGCTTTCCAGATGCCAATAATTGTTTTTCCAATGTTTTTCCCGCATCAACATCTACATCCGCTACAACAACATTAGCGGATGCGTTTGCAAAAGTTTGGACAATGCTCTTCCCAATCCCATTCGCACCACCTGTAACGATAACTGTTTTATTTTGAAACATCGACCCATTCCTTTCTGTTGATTAATTAGTCAAAGAAACTTTTCGTTGTTAACTGTAAACTTTACGCCATGTTAGTCAACTTCACTCTTATTATATGTATAAATCAAGAGTTTTTCATCTACATTGGAAAGAAAAAATATGTCAAAGTAAAAAGCTAAAAAAGGGCTGTATAATATACAACCCCTGTGTGATGCTAATCATTTATTTCGCAAAAACGTGGTTACCGATTTTGACTGTAACTTGTTTTGAAAAAATCCATTTACTTGTACTTGTTTTAGGATTATAGAAATACAATGAGCCATTTCCTTGCCCTCTAAATGCTAAAGCTTCCTGTACTGCTCTTTTCGATTCAGCATCAGCCGGCTTATTAATTTCACCGTTAGCCACCGGTGAGAATGCATAGTACCCGTTATCAATTTGATAGATTACGTCTCTGACACTGTTTGGAAAATTCGGGTTGTCAACGCGATTCAAGACAACTGTTGCAACTGCAACTTTCCCTGCATATGGCTCACCTTTTGCTTCTGCAGTAACAAGTCGGGCAAGCAAATCTTTGTCACTGCTTGATAAACTGTCAGGCAATGAAAGTTTTTGACCCGGATAAATCTTATCAGAGTTTAAGTGATTCATAGACTGGAGGATTTGAACAGGAACTCCATTAGTTTGTCCAATTTTATAAAGTGAATCGCCACTTTTCACTGTGTAAACTGATGCAGCTTCTGTTTGGTTTGTACCGAAACCGATTATCGCAAACATCGCCAGCATTGTGATCATCGTTTTTATTACTCTTTTTCCCATGCTTCAAGAGCACCTCCTATCAATTGTACATATCCTAGGTTAACAAGGAATCTAGTAGAATTCATTAGTAGAGGAATGGCTAATTTACCGTTATTTGCCAAACGGAGGTGCACCGGATAGGAAAATAATCAACTTCTTGGTTCTTCCATATAATAATAAATTACATTTCCGCTGTGCTGGGCAACACCGCGGAAATGTTTAAAGTCCGGGCGCTCAACCAAATATTTACGGAAAGTCAAAAAATCGCTTTTTTCAATTAAGCATTCATTTATTTTGCCTGAAGCTAGTTTATCAAGAAGTTCGCGTGCTGTTTCTTCATCCATATGTTATCCCTCCTATGAATCTTTTTATAATGAATAGTGGAAGAAATATTGAAATGTAAAACATCAGTCAGTATAGGCGCAATATCAAAGAACACAATAAATAGCCTACATCTTGTGACAACGCTTGTGTGAACAATATCACGCCCCCAGTCTAATCGGACGTAGGCGGGCAACCCCTTTTCTCAACTGTCTTCCTCGTTGACAAATTTTGCCGGGATTTTGTCTATCCCGTTAAAAGTTTCTCGGATTTTTAACTAAATTTGTCATATGTACTTTACTTTTAAAAAGATCTAGTGCAAACTAATTTATAATTATAATTAATCAAGGGAGAGAAGTAAAATGAGAAAAGCTGCAGTTGGGAATGTAATCGAATTCAAAAATGGTCTTCGTGGAGTTGTCGAGAAGGTCAATGAAAACTCTGTCATAGTGAATTTAACCTATATGCAAAATTTTCGAGAAATGGATTTGGATGAAAAAACAGTTGTTAATCACAAAAACTACATAATTGTTGATGAATAACAAAAATGTAGGACGTTCACCAGTATTTGTACACTTTTACTGAAAAAATTTTCCTTTTTCACACTGCTCCAAAACAACTATCCATAACGACCTCCTCGTAAAATATACAGTGAAAACTTCAATCAGTGGGGAATCTACCTCACTGATTGTTAGTTGAGCCAATAAGGGATTTATGGGTACACATTTCCCACCCTTGCTTCTTTGATTTATGCGGGAAGATTTAGAGAACGTTCATGCAGAGTACTTTTTCTCCTCACTCCTACTTTATATTCACTACTTTTTTCATTTTTCTCCTTCATAAATTATGCTAAAATATATTTATGTTTTGAAAGGAGCCTCGCAAATATGACAAAGACATTCACTGATTGGAGATTCCTGTTTGGACTTGCCATAGCCCATTTACTAATATTTTTCGCCTTTGATCAAGCAAAAGTTTTTTGGTATATCTTAACAGGCGCTATGCTTTTGTTAATTGCTTACTCGATTTTAAATGAAGATATTGACGATCAATTATCACTCGGACGCTATTTACTTTACGGAGTACTGTCCGGCTTAATGCTCTATGTTATTTTTTGGCTTGGCGATACCATTGTCCGCTTAATCAACTTTACTTATTTTAAAAATCAAATTACAAGTTTATATCATTTATATTCACCTAAAGTGATTTGGCATTTTATTGTTTTAGTACTGATTTTAATACCCGGTGAAGAATTTTTCTGGAGAGGATTTATTCTCAAGCGTTTGCTTAAAGACAACCAAATTTGGCCGGCTGTCATTGTATCTTCCTTCCTTTACGGTTTAGCACAATTATATTCAGGATCAATTGTACTTTTTTTAGCCGCTTTCATAGCAGGAATCGTATGGGGAGCTCTTTATGCTTGGAAACGCAGCCTGCCGCTTGTTGTCATCTCACACTTAACTTTTGATTTACTATTATTTGTCTTTTTTCCATTACGATAATAAAAATATAAGATTTTTTCGGCTTTGATGTATTCCTGTAGCGTTCCTTGTGCATTTATACTTAGAACTTAAAGTTTTCCGCTACGTCGAATTTGCTTCCTTGCCAGTAATTTATACTTCCTTATCGTATAAAGAAGGTGCCCCGGTTACCCTGTCCTTTAACCGGGACACCTTTTTTGTATTATCGTATAATTAATAATAAAAGAAAAACTAGACTGATATAACCAAATAAAGGATATAAAAAAGACAGCAAAGTTCCGTAGTCCACCATGCTGATGGCAAATGCAACGGAAAGAATGGCCATTCCAATTGTTAATGTATTCCCCGGTATTTTCCTTTTCACAAACCGCTCTAAACCATATAAATTGCCGACAACCGATGTAAATATCTCCCCGTAAATGACAATGATAAATAGGAAATGGAATGATGTGGCCAGGGTGTTCACCATGACAGCCATTGGTATTTGAAATTCGGTTAAAGATGGAAGCTGAACCAGGGTGACGTGACTTGAGATCAAAATCAATGTCAAGGCTAGTCCACCGATCACTCCCCCCCTTTTCACAGTCTTCTTATCACCGATTTCGGTGGCAGCCGGTACAAGTACAGCTGTTGCCAAGGAAATATTAAATGCAGCATAAGCAAAACTATCAATAATTGCCCCCCATGTAAAATGAAATCCTTTTGCAACATTTCCCATAAAGTCAGGTAAATGGAAAGCAAGATACGCTAACAGAAAACTAAATAATATTAAAACAGGAACGACAAGCGTATTAACCCAAACCAGCCCCCTTGTCCCAATCAAAAGTACAATTAACGTAAAAATGATGGTAATAAGGATTCCAGCCATTTTAGGTAAATGCAATTGTTCCTGAAACACACTTCCCGCCCCGCTTAACATGACAGATGTTACCCCTACTAACATGACAAACATGATAAGATTAATCACCGGTGCGAAATATGGTCCAAAAATATGTACATTTAATTGTTGAAAACTCCTCGCCTGCAATTCGATCGCCAATAACATGATTTTTACACCAAAACCGATAAAACAAAGGCCGGAAATACAGATACCAATCAAACCCATAAAACCATATTGGGAGAAGAACTCAACAATTTCTTTACCGGTTGCAAATCCTGCCCCAACAATCGTTCCTACATAGATAAAGGCCAATTGAAAAGACTTTTTCCAACTCACCAAACTCCCCCCTCCCTTCATCTTATGCCAAGGAGTACAAGGAAAGAACGGTACGAAATATTTCACAAATAGGTATTTCATCCATCGAAGTACTTGTATCTGACAAGAAAGAACGATACAAATTTTTCACTGTTTATTAAAAATTTTTATAGCAAAATACTTGAAAGTCAAAGATGGTCAAAGTATAATATAGTCAGAAGGTCAAGGATAGTCAAAGTCAAACAATTGACAGGTTATATACTTCATAAAGAAAACTGGCGACTGCCGAGCCTTTAGGTGAGAGCAGAGCCGTAGTTCAGCGAAAAAACATTTTCGCTTGCGAGGTAATGCTACCGAAGTCTTTCTAGTCACCGAAAAAATATAAAATTTTTTCGGCTGCGATGTATTCCCGCGAAGCTTTCCTTGTGCACTTATGCGTTAGGAAAGTAGAAATTGAAAAATTTATACTTTCCTATTAGCTAAATAAAAATAGATAATTCTTTTAGTAAGGAGGTTTGTACGATGTTATGTCAAAAATGTCATAAAAATGAGGCAAACATTCATTTACAATTTTACGTAAATGGAAAACAAACTGAGTATGCTTTATGTCAAAAATGCTATCAAGAGGAACAAGAAAAATCAAATTCTTCTTTGAAAAATTTCATGGGAAATGCAAACCCGTTTTCACAAATGTTTGGAGGTTTTGTTCCGTTTGGCAGCCCAATTGATGGTCAAAATGGGGTAAAAACGCTAACTCGGCAAACATCCGGCGGTCGTGGTGGCTTCCTTGATCAATATGGAAAAAACTTAAATCTTGAGGCAGAAAATGGCAAAATTGACCCGGTTATTGGTCGGGATGAAGAAATTAAAAAAGTAATTGAAATTTTGAACCGTCGTAACAAAAATAACCCAGTGTTAATCGGAGAACCTGGCGTTGGTAAAACAGCAGTTGTAGAAGGTTTAGCCTTGAAAATTGTTGCAGGCGATGTTCCGATGAAACTTCGGGGAAAACAAGTTTACCTGCTCGATGTCGCATCCCTTGTTGCCAACACCGGTATTCGCGGACAATTTGAAGAACGAATGAAACAATTAATTGCCGAAGTACAAAATCGACCGGAAGTGATTCTGTTTATCGACGAAATTCATTTGATTGTCGGTGCCGGTTCTGCGGAAGGTTCCATGGATGCAGGAAATATTTTAAAACCAGCTCTTTCCAGAGGTGAACTGCAATTAATTGGTGCAACAACCTTGAAAGAGTATCGTCAAATTGAAAAAGATGCAGCTTTGGAACGGCGTTTTCAACCGGTTCAAGTTCATGAACCTTCAGTCGATGAAACAATTACAATATTGATGGGATTGAAACCGAAGTATGAAGAATATCATCAAGTAAAATACTCTGACGAAGCCGTTCGTGCTTGTGTCAACTTGTCTCATCGCTATATTCAAGACCGCTACTTACCGGACAAAGCGATTGACTTACTTGACGAAGCCGGTTCTAAAATGAATCTCGAATCAAAAACATTAACACCGGCTTATATTGAAGAACGCTTAAAACAAATTGCCGTAGAAAAACAACAAGCCCTACAAGCTGAAAACTATGAACTAGCTGCAAAATTACGTGATGAAGAACAAACACTGGAAAATCAGCGCAGCCAAGCAAAAGATGCAGCTACACCAATTATCAATGTTGATTTGATTCAACAAATTGTTGAGGAAAAAACCGGTATCCCGGTTGGCAAAATCCAAGCCGATGAACAACAAAAATTAAAACATATTGAAGAAAACTTAGCTGCAAAAGTAATTGGTCAGGCCGATGCGGTTCGTCAAGTAGCTAAAGCCATTCGCCGCAGTCGGGCCGGATTAAAAGCAAAAAACCGTCCAATCGGTTCGTTCCTCTTTATCGGTCCTACCGGTGTTGGGAAAACTGAATTGGCCAAAACCCTTGCCGAAGAATTATTTGGTACAAAAGACGCAATGATTCGCTTGGACATGAGTGAATATATGGAAAAACACAGCGTCTCTAAATTAATCGGTTCACCGCCTGGCTATGTTGGTCATGAAGAAGCAGGTCAATTAACGGAAAAAGTCCGGAGAAATCCGTATAGCTTAATATTATTGGATGAAATCGAAAAAGCACATCCGGATGTTTTACACATGTTCCTGCAAATTTTGGATGACGGGCGTTTAACAGACAGCCAAGGTAGAACCGTAAGCTTTAAAAACACGGTTATTATTATGACAAGTAATGCAGGTCAACATATAAAGGATATTCGCGTCGGTTTCGGTATATCTGATCAAACGGATGAATCATCAGTAGTTGAACAATTACGTGATTACTTTAAACCGGAATTTCTAAATCGGTTTGATTCCATTGTTCGATTCCATTCATTATCAAAAGAAGATTTGTTACAAATTGTCGATTTAATGTTAGCTGAAGTTGTAAATCAATTAAAAGAAGATAATAAAACAATTACTGTTAGTCAGGAAGTGAAAGAAAAACTGGTTGACCTTGGCTACAATCCTTCTTTCGGTGCACGGCCATTACGTCGGACCATTCAAGAGCAATTGGAAGATAAAATTGCCGATTTCATTCTCGATGAACCGGACGTACACCATTTGAAGGCAATACTTGAAAATGGCGAAATCGTTATAAATGCTGAGTAAAAAAAAGGTATGGAATCGTTATTGATTCCATACCTTTTTTATGAAGAATCCCCTTTTTTTGTCAATCATGCTAATGTCCCAGAATATAGGGTATTTATGAAAACACCCGCTAGTCGAGAGAATGGAGTTGTTATGAATTAATTTCCGTTCTTCCTATGCTGTTAGGGAAGAAAGATCAGGGTGGGCATTTATACTAAAACTAGCGGTGGGGTACTCCCTGATCTTAGGAATTCGAAAAAAACGTTGATATTTATTTAGTAAATTGTCTAGTTCTTGGCTAGACTTTAACGTCTTTTCATTGGTAAAGCCATATTGTTTAGCTATTTCAATCATTTGTTCACGTTTTTTCTTAATCTGTTCTTCCATTTCTCTTTTGGTCATTTCTTCATCCACTTTTGTAATCCTCCTACTTTATCCTCTCATCCAATAAAATTTTGTTCCTATGACATTTAACCAAAATTATTACATAATGTAAAGAGAATCGGCAAAAATAGACAAAATATTCCCTTTTCACCTTAATTATTGAGATTACATCCCCATTAATTTAGTGTCACTATATTTCCAGACAATATAGAATGTTAAATTCCTTTTACAAGCAGGATTGAATTTTATAGAAATAGTAACCTACTTATAATTTATATCGGCAAATAATGAATGTATAATATATTATTAGTTAATTCTTAAACCGCCTCAAGAACAGTTATTAAAATAAAAATAGGAGGTTTTTCCATTGAGTAAACAGCGTGATTATTATTTTGATAATGGAAAGTTCCTGTTAATTTTCTTTGTTGTGTTTGGCCATTTAATTCGTTCCTATATTGAAGATAATGAAATTTTATATGCCCTGTATAAAACAATCTATTCCTTTCACATGCCGGCTTTTATATTGGTATCCGGCTATTTTGCCAAAGGATATTTTGAAAAAGGATATTTCACGAAATTAGTCAAAAAATTGCTCGTTCCATACTTGATTTTTCAAATTATTTATTCGGTATACTATTATTTCTTACTTAGTGAGAAAAGCTTATCCATTAATATATTTAATCCTGAATGGTCTTTATGGTTTTTAGTTAGTTTATTTTGCTGGCATTTGTTATTGCTATTATTTGCAAAAATGAATCAGCCGTTTGGGTTTATCCTTTCTATAATCATTGGAATTTTGATTGGATATATTGATTTTATTGATGAGTATTTGAGCCTTTCCAGAACTTTTGTCTTCTTCCCGTTCTTTCTGCTCGGTTATTACTTAAAACGGGAACATTTTTATTGGTTAAAATCGAAAGTCGCTATAAGTTCCGCTACTATTATTATAACTTCGGTGTTTGTCCTTTTCTATCTGTTTCCTTTAATGGATTTTGAATGGTTATTCGGTTCTAAGCCATACAATCATTTTGAGACAGATATGACTTTCGCATGGTTGCAAAGACTGTTCATTTATGGAGTCAGTTTAATTACCTTATTTAGCTTTTGGGCATTCGTTCCAAGACAGCATTATTTCTTTACAAAAATTGGAAAATACACGTTGTATATCTATTTATTACACGGTTTTATTATTAAATATTTTCGTGGTTCAGATTGGGAAAAGTGGATTGCTAAAAATCATTCCGTTTGGATTTTAGCAGTTTTCGCTCTCAGTTTGACTTTACTGTTGTCGAGTAAATTCGTGCGTGTTCTGACCCAACCGATTATTGAATTTAAATTAGCAAATTGGTTTTCCTTGTTTAAACAATTTAACAGAAGATTATTTTCATAGTTGATTTATAAGGAATACATGCAGCTTATTCTTCTATGCTGCTTTCTCACTGACTAAAATCTTCAAGTGAGTGTTTGACACACGAGTAATAGTGGTAATCATACCTAGCAAGCAAAAAAGATTTATGCTAGTATAAGGGAGTGGATTTTTTAGTGAACTTTGGTTAATCCATCTAATCAATGATGTAAATCTTTTTGAAGCAGGTGAAATTTGTTATGTGTGGTTTTATTGGCTGTGTCCATGAAGAGGCACAGAGTTACAGCAACGAACAAATCAATCAGTTTAAAAAAATGAACGATATCATTACCCATCGCGGTCCCAATGATGAAGGTTTCTTTTATGATGAACATGTTCAATTCGGGTTTCGGCGATTAAGTATCATAGATCTCGATAATGGACACCAGCCGCTCTCCTATGAAAATGAGCGATACTGGATTATTTTTAACGGCGAAGTTTACAACTATATTGAAATTAGAGATGATTTAATTAAACAAGGACTCTCTTTTGAAACAGAAACAGATACTGAAGTGGTGATTGCTCTATACAGTCTGGAGAAAGAAAAGGCCGTAAAAAAACTTCGCGGCATGTTTTCATTTGTCATATGGGATAAACAAGAAAAAACATTATTTGGTGCAAGAGATCCGTTTGGAATTAAACCGTTTTTCTATTGTTTGGACGGTGACCGGATATTTTTTGGCTCTGAAAAGAAAAGTATTCTAATGGCACTTGAAAATGATGTATTAGATTTTGAAGCATTGCAACATTATTTCACTTATCAATTCGTACCGGAACCCCTCTCCATGCATGACGGGATAAAAAAACTGGAACCCGGCCATTATTTTACAAAAAAAATTGGCGAACCAATCGATATCAAACAATACTGGCGTGCTTCATTCCATCCGGTACATAAATCGGAGGAAGAATGGATCAAAGAAATACGTGAAGTATTATATGATTCGGTCCGTTTACACATGAGAAGCGATGTTCCGGTCGGATCCTTCCTGTCCGGCGGGATTGATTCGTCAATCATCGCTTCCATTGCAAAGGAATTTCACCCATCCATCCAAACATTCTCGGTTGGCTTTGAACGGGAAGGATATAGTGAAATCGATGTAGCAAAAGAAACAGCAGAAAAAATCGGTGTTGAAAATATTAGCTATGTTATTACACCGGAAGAATATATGAAAGAGTTACCGAAAATCATGTGGCATATGGATGACCCGTTAGCAGACCCGGCTTGTGTACCGCTTTATTTTGTCGCCAGGGAAGCAAGTAAATATGTGACTGTTGTCCTTTCCGGAGAAGGTTCTGATGAATTGTTCGGGGGTTATAATATATACCGTGAGCCACAATCGCTGAGGGTGTTTAACCGCATGCCCGGATTTTTAAAATCATTTTTAAAATTAATTGCACAAATCATGCCTGAGGGGATGCGTGGGAAGAGCTTTATTGAACGCGGTGTAACACCGATGGAAGATCGGTATATCGGTAATGCAAAAATGTTCACTGAAAAAGAAAAGCGGAGTCTGCTCAATGTGTACAATCCAAATATTAATTATCTTGATATCACACGCCCTTTATATGAAGAAAATAAAGGTAACGACCCGGTAGAACGAATGCAACATATTGATATCCATACATGGCTTCGCGGCGATATTTTATTAAAAGCGGATAAAACAACGATGGCCCATTCATTGGAATTGCGCGTCCCATTTATGGATAAAGCTGTTTTTGATGTCGCTTCAAGAATCCCATCAAGCTTAAAAACAGCCAACGGAACAACAAAATATATTTTACGGAAGGCAGTTGAAGGGATTGTTCCTGACCATGTCTTAGATCGAAAAAAACTTGGCTTTCCTGTTCCAATCCGCCATTGGTTAAAAAATGAAATGAACGATTGGGCAAAAAATTTAATTAAGGAAAGTGATACAGATCATTTAATTAACAAAAAGTATGTGCTCGATTTACTGGATGCCCATTGTGCGGGAAAAGGCGATTACAGCCGGAAAATCTGGACTGTTTTAATGTTTATGCTTTGGCACCAAATTTATATGGAAAAAAAATATTCCTTTGAACAGGAAGTCTTCCGTGAAAAAAGTCCGGTAAAAGCGAATTAATGTCCACGACAAAGACAAGGCAGTAACAGGGATCATCCATCTTGTTACTGCCTTTTTGGATAGATAAAGCATAGGAAAGTTAATTCACATGTTCTTTTTTCAAATACTTATTCAAACGGTAATATGGTTATTGCCTGACTTCCCATTTGCACCCATGCCTCTTTGAAATCTTGGATGGGTGCTGTTTTATTTTTAATCCCTGTCAATGGATCATTAAAATAAATAAATTGATCATCATATCCTGTGACTAAGACGGAATGCTCTTTACTCGTCACTTTTACCGCACCTGATGGCGTTTCCCATGTTTGAAACAGATCCTCGGAAATTTTTTGATAAGCGGTATTTATAATGACCCAAACCGGTTGTTCTGCGGATAACGGAATCTTTAATTTTTCAAAGTCGGAACCGGTCATATCTATAATTCTCCCCGGCAAATACTGTTCCGCCAACTCTCGGATCGGCTCATGAAAAACACCGAGACCCGGATTTTGTAAGTTATACATATCGCCAACAAAACCATCATGTGGATTTCCGAAATACACCTTTCCTCCTGAGACGGAATAAGGGGTCGGATCCTTTTTCACCTCATTCGCCAGCGTCATTTTATCAACATCTTCACCGGCAAATTGAAGCAACATAGCCAAACTTGTTACTTCACATCCTCTTGGAAGTTCCGGGTATTGCTTAATCAAAGGTGCATCAATAATGACCGATCCCTTTATTTTTACAATGGAAAACTCATTCAATACTTCCTCTTCTCTTTGATTTTGACTATGGTTGATTCCAATTGCATTAGCAATATACTCAAATTTTCCATCCTTGACAAAATTTATTAGAAAAAGCGAAAAGACTACGAGGAGAAGACTAAATCCCAAGAGTATCCCTTTTTTTGTCCTTAAAAAAAATTGACAAACGAACAGTAAAATTAATAATAATAGAAGTAGCATGATATCCTCCAAGTGCCTATCCATTTTCATATACTCGGTCACACGTCTAAATCCAGCCATAAATTTCATGGTTTAAAAGGAACCTACACAATCAGTCACACGATTAAATCAGCCAATAATCACCCGTTCTTTCGGATAATGGAAATTTTCCTTTTTCTCCTTCCCACCAATCATTAATAAAAATGTCAAAATACCAACGCGACCAATAAACATAAGCAACATAATGATAATTTTTCCAATGTTCGATAACTCAGCGGTAATCCCTAGCGACATACCGGAAGTTCCAAAAGCCGAACAAACTTCAAATATTAGGGTGATTACCGGAACATCCTCAGTAAAGCATAATAAGACAACTGAACCAAAGCAAACCATTACAGCAAAAATGGATACAACAAAAGCTTTTACAACATCCCCTTCATGAATTTCCCTTTTAAATATTTTTATTGCTTGATTTCCTCGGGAATAATGATAAAGAAATAAAATAATGATGGCAAACGTCGTTGTACGAATACCGCCACCAACCGAACTGGGAGAAGCACCAATAAACATTAAACAACTCAATAACATTAAAGTGGCATCCGACAAATGCGTAAGGTCAAGTGTTACAAGCCCACCGCTTCTTGTTGATACCGATTGAAAAAACGCATAAAACAATGATTCATGCCAGATTTTATCATGTAAAAAATGATTCCACTCAAACAATAAAAAGCCGAGACCTCCGAATAGAACCAAGATTAAATACATAAGTGTTGCGATTTTTGTATACAAAGTAAAATGAAAGGTCTCTTTCCTCTTTTTAAAGTAATCCACAACTTCGATTAAAACCGGAAATCCAATGGCACCTAAAGTAATTAAAACCATATGGATAAATTGAACAAAATAATCGTTGGCAAAAGGAATTAATGAAGATCCGGTAATATCAAATCCAGCATTCGTTGTAGCCGTGACCGAAGAAAATAATCCATGCAAGTATGCTTCCTGCCAAGTTGGGTAATAATTCAAATAGTATGTTCCTAATATAAGTGCACCCATTAATTCAATCATAATAAAGACGACAAGCAGTTGCTTCAACAAGCGGACGAGTCCGGATAGATTCATTTGGTTCTGGTCGGTCATGATCAATCGCCGTTCCCTAAGCCCAATTTTTTTCCCTAATACGATCCAGAAAAAGGTACCTAATGCCATGATACCGATACCGCCAATTTGTAAAATAAAAATAAGGATAAAAAGTCCGGTGATTGTAAACGTCTCGGCAAAATTTACCGTAGTCAATCCGGTTACACTCACAGCACTGACAGCCGTAAAAAGGGCATCCATAAATGTCCAGTGTGCATGGTTCTTAATTGCTACCGGTAAACACAATAACAGTGTGGAAATGGTAACGACGATGATATAATAGCCGACAATCATTTGGGCAGGTCGTAAGTTGTTCATTAAAGTTTGAAATTTTTCCCGCATATAAAAGTCCCTTTCAAGTAAAAACTATTGTTCATAATGGAAACTATACAGTTTAAAACAGTATGTATCACCTTATTTTATCTAACTTAAGAATGGGAGTCAAAACTTGCCATAAATGTTCCCACTTAACCGATCCATACTAAAAATAAATCGGACAAAAGGTGGTGAAAAACATGGCTCGTTCCTCAAATAAATTATTAGTACCTGGTGTTCAACAATTTCTCGACCAGGTAAAATATGAAATTGCTGAAGAGTTTGGAGTTCAACTTGGCGCAAATACTGTATCACGCGCAAACGGATCTGTTGGCGGTGAAATAACGAAACGTCTCGTCCAGCAAGCACAATCACAACTTTCTAACAAAAATGAATAAAACTTGGAAAAAAAGAAAAGCCCATTCAATAAACGGATGGGCCTTTCTATTTGTTAATATGTTATCAGTAGCTACTGTTTACCTATTCATGGTAACAAGAGCTGATTCTGTTGTTATCAAAAAAGTACGCAATTATTCGGCTTTCGGTTGAGGTTTTTCTGCGTTATGTTTCTCCACTTCTTGTGCCTCGGATCCTTTTTTCCTAGAAATCAAATACCCGCCGACAGCTATTCCAAGCAAGACAACCCAGAAGATCGATTTCCATAGGCCTGATTCCGGAAAATGTTCGTCTATTATCGCTACACCCGGATGCGCTAATGTATGGACAGCCAGTTTCACACCTACCCAACCAACGATGAGGAATGCGGCATCTTCAAGAGACGGGTACTGATTGAGTAATTTAACAAACCACGTTGCAGCAAATCGAATAATGATGAGACCAATCAGTCCGCCCATGAACATAACCATAAATTGACCGCCATTGATCCCGCCGATGGTAAAGTCGCCAACCGGCCGCAATGTTACCGCCAATGCAACGGCAGCAAGCATGGAGTCGATCGCAAAGGCAATATCTGCCAATTCTACTTTTGCGACGGTTGCCCAGAATCCGCTTTGTTTACTTCCCGCAGTTACTTTCACTTTATCGGTTTCTTTTCGCTTTTTGATAAAGTGATGAATCATAATGTAAAGCAGGTAAAGCGCACCGATTGCTTGAACTTGCCATACGTCAACAAGGAAAGAGATTAAAAACAATGTGGCAAAGCGAAAAACAAAAGCACCCAGCAAACCGTAAAACAAGGCCCGTTTCTGTTGTTTATCGGGTAAATGTTTCACCATAACAGCCATAACCACTGCATTATCTGCTGCCAAAATTCCTTCTAAGCCAATCAATACCAATAAAACCCAACCATATTCTAATAAAATTGAAATATCCATTGAATCCCCTCCATCCATATTTTGTACCTTCATCGTTTTTTTTTTGTAAAAAAAGATTTGGAAACATAAAAATACCTTTGCCAACTTAAACTTATAAGTAAAAGTCAGCAAAGGTCTTGCGTAGCACTTTATATGCCAACAAAGCCGGAAGCATTTACGCTACGAAATGACGACTTTGTTTCAGGATTTCCCCTTTACGCTACTCCCCTTTACAAGAAAGAGTATATATGTTTTTCACTCTTAATTACAATGTGAATAAGGATATTTATGTTTTTATTATAAATTGATTTTTGTTAGATAGCAACAATTTTTTTTATTTAAATAAAAATTCACTATTACCATACTATGTCCAACATATTGTAAATAGTTATAAGCGAAAAATAACTGCTGCTTTTTGTCGTCTACCGAACCCTTATTTTTCATCATCCATCGGGTTATATAACTTCACGTCAGGGTTCTTATCTTGGAACCAGCGAAGAGCGAAATCATTTTCAAATAAAAACACATTTCGATCATAACGATCCTTCACCAGCATACTTCGAGAACTGTTCAGTCTTTCATCAACCGTATCGCCTTCAATCCAACGAACAACTTTCGAACCAATATGTTCCATGTTCACATCGACATGGTATTCATTTTTCATTCGATGTTCGAACACTTCAAATTGTAATTGCCCTACTGCGCCAAGAATATATTCTTCATATTTTGTTTTAAATAATTGGATGGCTCCCTCTTGAACTAGTTGATGAATCCCTTTATGAAATTGCTTTTGCTTCATGACATTTTTGGCTGTAACCCGAACAAATAATTCCGGTGTAAATTGCGGTAACGGATTGAAATGAAAAATTGGTTTTCCTTCCAAAATCGTATCGCCAATTTGAAATATCCCTGTATCATACAAACCGATAATATCGCCGCTTACCGCTTCATCTACCGTACTACGGTCATCAGCCAAAAATTGCGTAGATTGGGATAATTTCAATGTTTTTCCTGTTCGTGCCAGTGTTACGGTCATACCACGTTCAAATTTTCCGGAACAAACCCGGACAAAGGCAATGCGATCGCGGTGTGCCGGATTCATATTCGCTTGAATTTTAAAAACAAATCCCGAAAAACTTTCTTTTAAAGGATCAATAGGGCCGATATCAGAAGGTCTTGCCTGCGGTTCGGGAGCAAATTTCAAATAAGTTTCTAAAAAGGTTTGTACACCAAAAGTTGTCAGCGCACTGCCGAAAAATACCGGTGTTAAAGTTCCATTTAATATTTTTTCCTCTGAAAATTCATTTCCTGCTTCATTCAGCAACTCAATTTCTTCCAATACTTGTTCGTATAAACCTGATTGTTGTAATTGATGTTCGACAGCCAATTCACCATCTTCATTTAACGGCAAAAATCGATCATTTTCTTCAACCCGAAATTGCTCAATCCGGTTATAAAAGCGATCATAAATCCCGAGAAATTCTTTTCCCATTCCGATCGGCCAATTCATTGGATATGCATCAATTTCGAGAACTTCTTCCAGCTCAGCAATCAATTCCAGCGGCATTTTTCCGACCCTGTCTAATTTGTTAATAAAAGTAAAAATCGGAATTCCCCGCATTTTACATACTTTAAAAAGCTTAATGGTTTGCGGCTCAATCCCTTTCGCAGAATCGATAACCATAACAGCACTATCGACAGCTGTCAAGGTTCGATACGTATCTTCACTGAAATCTTCATGCCCGGGGGTATCCAAAATATTAACGCGAAAACCATGATAATCAAATTGCATAACACTGGATGTAACGGAAATTCCCCGTTGTTTTTCAATTTCCATCCAGTCACTTGTTGCATACTTACCTGTCTTCTTTCCTTTTACTGTCCCTGCCGCCCGTATGGCACCACCGAATAAAAGTAGTTTTTCCGTCAACGTTGTTTTTCCGGCGTCCGGGTGGGAAATAATTGCAAACGTCCGCCGCGATTTCACTTCATCTATGAAATTTTCCATCTGTATAATTCCTTCCTATCTAAAATCTTTTTCTTCACGTAACAAAAATTTTCATACAAAAAAATATTACCGTTGAAAGCACAAGAATGCAATGGGGATTTTTATGTTATTATATGTTAAGGAAAGAATATGAAGGAGTTTTTTAACATGAAAAAAATTATTCTGGTCTTCCTCACCTTCTTCTTATTAGCCGGATGTGCAGAAGAGAACACCAGCCGAGACTCGACTACAAAACCTGATCAAAATTCAGATATTGGAACAACGGTAATCGAGGAAGATCAACAAAATCCGAGTCAAGAAGCTCCAGAAAGTGCTGAAAATGACTCGGTAGATAATAGCCAAGTAAATGGATTAAACGGGAAGGTAATGAATGTTGTCGATGGCGATACAATGGATATTCAATTTGAAAACGGAAAGGAAGAACGGGTTCGTCTCGTTCTTGTCGACACACCCGAAACAAAACATCCGACAAAACCGGTCCAACCATTTGGACCTGAAGCTTCGGCATTTACAAAAGAAATGCTAGCAGGAAAAAATGTACAAGTGGAACTGGATGTCCAAGAACGGGATCAGTACGGTCGAATTTTAGCCTATGTCTATATCGATGGTAAAATGTTTAATGAATTATTATTAGAAAAAGGCTTGGCAAGAGTGGCTGTATTTCCGCCAAATACTCGCTATGTTGATGAATTTTATGCGATTCAGAAAAAAGCACAAGAAACAAAACTTGGCATCTGGTCGATTGAAGATTATGTCACTGATAATGGGTATATTATTCAAGAGGAAACCGGGGAAAATCAATCTTCAACTAATACAAATATAGATTGTCAAAATCCAATCAAAGGAAATATTAACTCAAAAAGTGAAAAAATCTATCATGTACCCGGCGGCCAATATTATGACATAACAAAAGCCGAGGAATTGTTTTGTACGGAACAGGAAGCTGTGAACGCAGGTTACCGAAAATCACAAAGATAAAGTGAAACTTCCGGATGTGGGGATTTTCTTCATCCCCACTGATTTAGTTGAACCAATCGGGCACTTATCTTCCTCTTTTACATCTTGATTTCGCTTATTATTCTACAGGAGGAAGATTAGTGCCCATTTGTGCGGGATAAAGTGAAACTTCCAGCAGTTTGGCTTTATCCCCACTACTTATTGGTTGTGGCTGTAACGAGATGAAAATAAGTCATTGTACTTGAAGCCAAAATCGAGAAGGCGACTAGTTCCCTTCCCGATTCACTTTACCGACGTCTACCCCATATTTTTTAATCTTTTTCCACAACTCTACTGCTTTTTCGAGAAAATATCGTAGAATAAACAAAATCATAATAACCATTTCGGGAATATCCATAACGCGAAAAGGATTTACAACAGTTATGATTATTTCATGCAAATCACCCTTCGTTAAAAAAAAATCTATACCTAGCGATAAAATAATAAGTGAAATAAAAATAAATAAAACGATACCTAATTCTTTCATTTCATCACCAACCGGTTAAGAATGCATTTATGATTTATCATTCCTCTCTTTTCGCAATTTATCCCACACTCGCTGGCAACAAACCACCAATATTAAAATATTTTTTGCATAATCATCCAATTTTTACAAATAATAAAGTGAAACTTCCAGCTGTGGGGTTTTTAATCCCCACTGCTGGTTAGTTGAACCAATCGGGCACTTATCTTCCTCCTTTACATCCTTGATTTTTTAAGCTTAGCAGGAAGATTAGTGACCGTTTGTGCGGGATAAAGTGAAACTTCGAGAAGTGGCAAATTTCTTCATCCCTACTTATGGTTAGTTGTAGCAATTGAGCAATCATCTTCTTTGTAAACCCAGTCTATGGTGGGGCTGTTACTGGATAAACGCAATCATAAAACGTCCTGTCATCTAGGAGGTAACTTGTGATGGGTCTCGTCTCAAAATTATTTGCAAAACCCAAAAAAAAGAAGAAAAAGAATCAACCGGCCACAAAAGATACGAGTGGACAAGCAAGCGATATTTCAAGCCGATTTTTAAATACCGATTTAAGTAAAAACTTACAAACTATCCTTAATACAACCGGAAATAGTGCAGATATTATTATTAGGCAAATTGACTTAGCGGATGAACCACCTATTAAAGCTGCCTTAGTGATGGTTGACGGATTGATTGATGACAAGACCGTTAATGAAACGATTATTCATACATTGCTGACTGAATATTCGTTACAAGAAGCTGTTTCTATCGAAAAAAGCTTCGATTATCTTGAAAAAAAATTACTTCCTATTACGAATGTCACTTCCGTATATGAATGGAACGATTTATTTGGAAAATTATTATCAGGAGAAACCATTATCCTTATTGATGGTGTAGAAAAAGCACTTTCAACCAGTACAAGAGGTGGAGAAAAAAGAGCAGTCACTGAGTCGCATAATGAAGTATCCCTCCGCGGCCCGAAAGAAGCATTTACAGAATCCATGCGGACAAATACATCACTGATTCGTTCCCGGATTAAAAACCCCAATTTATGGATTGAGTCCTTTCAAATTGGTAAAGTAACGAAAACAGATATCAACGTAATGTATATGAAAGGCATTGCCAACGATAAGATTGTGAAAGAGGTAAGAAGGCGGCTAAAACGAATTGAAATCGACCAAATACCGGATTCCGGCTTTATAGAGCAACTGATTGAAGAAAAAACTTATACGATTTTTCCCACAGTCTTTCATACGGAAAGACCGGATATCGTTGTAGCGAATTTAATGGAAGGGAAAATAGCGATTATCGTAAACGGTTCACCATTCGTACTGACCGTACCGGCATTGTTTATTGAATTTTTTCAAGCTGCCGATGATTATTATGCCCGCTTTGATATAAGTACAGGGATCCGCTTTTTACGTGTGTTAAATTTTTTTATATCCATTGTCGCACCCGCAACATATGTGGCAGTTACAACATATCATCAGGAAATGATTCCAACCTTACTAATTATAGCTATTGCCGCTCAGCGCGAAGCTGTTCCCTTCCCGGCCTATGTTGAAGCATTGTTAATGGAAACAACTTTTGAAATTTTACGAGAAGCAGGAGTACGATTACCAAAATCGGTCGGTCAAGCTGTTTCCATTGTCGGTGCCCTCGTTATCGGTCAGGCGGCAATTCAGGCAGGAATTGTTTCTCCTGCGATGGTTATTGTGGTATCCATAACAGCCATCGCCAATTTTGCAACACCTTCATTTTCAATGGCAATATCAAGCCGTGTTATTCGCTTTGGATTAATGACTTTAGCAGCGGTAATGGGATTTTACGGGATTATCACGGGACTCATGATGATGACATTGCATTTATGTAGTTTACGTTCTTTTGGCGTCCCTTATATGGAACCATTAGCACCTCTTATGATTAAAAATATGGGCGATACAATCATTCGTATCCCGCTTTGGAAAATGAAATCCCGTCCAAAACTAATTAGTCAAAAAAATATTATTCGCCAAGGAGATAACCAACAACCCCGTCCACCAGAAGATAACGGATCGTAGGTGAGAGAATGACAAAACGTTTAAACTTATTTGCTTTTATATGCATAACTATATTGCTGGCCGGCTGTTGGAATCACCGTGAGTTAACAGATATCGGAATTATCGCTGCAGTCGGAATTGATTACGGGCAAGATAAACGATATAATATGACGTTCCAATTTGTCAATCCAAAAAACATAGCCGGCAACCAACAAACAAGCGGATTATCAGGTCCTGCCATTACGATTTATGAAAGCGAAGGAGATAATTTGTTAGAAGCTGCCAGAGCGGCCTCCCAGCATGTTTCCAGACAGTTATATTTTGCCCATACCGATGTGTTAATGATTGGTGAGGAAGTTGCAAGAGATGGCTTAACTGACATACTCGACATTCCCATTAGGAACCCGGATTTTCGTTCTACAGCTACTATAGTAATAGCCAAAGATTCAACAGCAGAACAAATTTTAAAAACATTGACACCACTTGATCAAATTCCGGCAAATACAATTGATAAGACGCTCCAATTTTCTGAAAGTCGATGGGGAGAAGATATCCATCTTACTGTTGGCGAACTTGTTCCAACCATTTATTCAAAAAGTAAGCAAGCAGTGGTTAGCGGATTTGTCCTTAAAGGAGACAAAGAAAAGGGAAAGCAAGATGCAAATATTCAATCTTCCCGACCATTAGCCCCGCTAAATGCTGATGGAATAGGCATTTTTAAAGGAGACAAATTAATCACATGGGCGGAGGGAAAAACTGCCAGAGGGATTAATTGGATACTAAACAATATTCAATCAACAGTTATGGCTGTTGACTGGAAAGATAAGAAGGATGCATTTGGCATAACCATTAATCTTTCTAAATCTAAAGTTTCGGCAAATGTGAAGAACAACAAACCTCATATTACCGTCCATATTGATGCGGAAGGAGGTATTACAGAAGCTGACACATTTCTAGACCTTTCAAAAGCCGAAGAACTGATTAAAGTACAAAATGCATTGAGAAAAGAAATTAAGAAAGAAATAGAAAACTCTATCCAATTTGCTCAAAAACATAAAGCCGATGTATTCGGATTTGGAGAAAAAATAAGCCACGTTGATGAGGATTATTGGAAAAAAGTTGAAGATGTCTGGAATGAGGAGATTTTCCCAAATTTAGAGGTAAAGGTAGAAGTCAATGCCTTCATAAGGAGAACGTATTTAATTTCAAAACCATTTTTATATGAGCATAAAGGGAATGACTAAACATGGAAAACGCAAAACTGAGCAGCTATCAATTTTTTGTTATGATTTTACTTTTTGAAATGGGGACGTCTCTTGTCATCTCATTGGGTAGTGATGCAAAACAAAATACATGGTTTTCCATTTTACTCGGATCATTGATCGGTATTCTTTTCTACCATGTGAATTACAAAATTTACACCTATTATCCGAATGAACTTCCTTCTTCTTATTCCAAAAAAATTGTCGGTAAATTTCTTGGAAGCATCCTCGGCTATTTTTACATTATTTATTTTACTTATATATGTGCCAGAGTCACTCGTGATTTTGGAGAACTATTAGTTGCAGTAGCCTATACGCAGACACCACTTTTTATCGTTAATGCGATTATGATTATCCTTTGTGTTTTCGCCGTGAAAAAAGGGATTGAGGTGATTGCTCGAACTGCGGAAATTAATTTTGCCCTAATGTATTTATTTGCAATCACCGGATTAATCCTAATTCTTGTTTCAGGTTTAATTGAATTGGAAAATTTAAAACCTGTTCTTAGGAATAACTGGGGAACAATATTGAGAGTGGTCATCTTAGAAACTGCATTTGTTCCATTTGGTGAAATGATTGCTTTCACATACCTTTTCCCTTATTTGAATTATTCAAAAAACGGTCGCTTTTTAGGTTCCTTTGCAATTTTACTTAGCGGTATAAATTTGAGTATAACGGCGGCAATTAACGTAGCTGTCCTTTCAGTTCCTTTATTTGAAAACACTCAATTTCCGCTTTTATCAACGATTCAATATATTAGTATTGGAAACTTTATCGAGCGTCTCGATATCTTTTTCATCTTTGCTGCCTTTATTGGAGCGTTTTTTAAGATCGTTATTTTTTTTTATGTAGCTGTTATAGCGACTACCGATCTATTTCATTTGAAAGATCATAAAAAAATTGTCTATCCATTTGGTTTAATCGTGTTGTTTTTGTCACAAACCATCGCAAGTAATTACCAAGAACATATTAATGAGGGACTTAAATTTGTTCCTCCTCACTTACACATTCCATTTCAAATAGGAATACCCGTCATTTTGCTGGTAATTGCCTTTTTGAAGAATCGTAAAAAGGAAAAGAATATGAGCAAAACCATGAAGGAAGGGTAAAGATAATATTTTTTCATTTCAAACATAATTTTCTTGGTGGTGTCCGAATAAAATGACTACTCGGACACCTGCCTCTCAAACTTTCTCCTTTTGTTGAATAGATTGTTTTCATCAAAGGTGCGCCCTCCCCTTCTCTTCATCAAAGGCATCTTTCCAACCATATAAGAAAATGGAAAATTCATACGAATAAGGCTTTCAAAACTGCCATTCTCCCCAAGATAAAAATGTTTCCACTAAAAAAAGTTAACAAAACATCCTTGACTTTTTTATTTGTTTCCATTATATTATTTAATGTGATTGACAGAAAAATTATGATTCCGTAGCTCAGCTGGGAGAGCACCACCTTGACAGGGTGGGGGTCGCTGGTTCGAACCCAGTCGGGATCACTAAAGCAAAAGGCATATTCCATTAAGGTTTATGTCTTTTTTGTTTATCTTCCTTCCCGCCTTTCTTATGCATTTTTCTAAAGTTAGGGTGAAATGCGGGTGAAAATGTCTCGGAAAACCTGAAAATACCCCGTTCTACATCGGAAATAGTTGATTAGAATAACCGACAAATAATGGTTCTTCAAAATATTTTGGAATACATCCAACTTAAGAGCTTTCATTGACAGGGTGGGGGTCGCTGGTTCGAACCGAGTCGGGATCACTACTTCAATTACATTTTTCTTGGATATGATTGATAATGTGGTAGACCAAAAAAGTTTGAAAAGACAAAGAAATATGCCATTCATCTTCCAGTAATTTTTTCTCCCTATACCGTTGTTCTTTGACATACACCTATTCTTGTACCAAAAAATCAACGTAACTTCCCCCTTTTATCAAAAATCCTTTTTTCCAATAAAACCCAAAATGTAACAGAAAAGCCGTTGATTTTTCATCCACAATCCTGTTAATGGCAAAAAATAAATAACGGTTAGTTGTAAAATTAAATGCAACGGTAAAAAAAAGAAAAACCATAGATAAATCCGTGTTATGATTAAGTGGTCGTTTAAAACACAATCATATGGAGGGTTATCTATGGTTCAAACTAAGTCTACCACAAATAAACGCACTTTTAAACATCTAACTGCCTTTGATCGTGGTCAAATGGCGGCTCTACACAACGAAGGTAAATCTTTACAAGAAATAGCGGATGTCATTGGTTGCCATAAAAGCACCGTCTGTCGTGAGTTGAAACGTGGGATGGTTCAACAAATGAAATCAGACAGGACCTACTATAAAGCCTATTTTCCAGAAACCGCTCAAATACGATACGAGAATAACCGCAAAGCATGTGGTGCCAAGTTAAAACTAGATTCAGCCATTGATTTTATTCAATTTGTTGAAAAGAAAATCTTAGATGACGACTGGTCTCCTGATGCGGCTTGTGGACACGCCAAACTTCATTCTACTTACGGTGAGCAGATTGTTTGTACAAAAACGATTTATAACTACATTGATAAAGGGCTAATCGCTGTTAAAAATATCGATTTACCAATGAAGTTGAGACGTAATACCAAGACCAAACGAATACGTAAAAATAAGCGTATCCTTGGCCAAAGTATTGAAGAACGACCAGCAGAAGTTGAACAACGGCAAGAATTTGGACACTGGGAAATCGATACCGTCATTGGCAAAAAAGACAAAAAGGATGAAGTTCTCCTTACGCTAACAGAACGTAAAACTCGTAAAGAACTCATATTCAGAGCTGACGGTAAGAACAGCCAAGCTATCAATACCATTATCAAACAACTGCGCCATAAATATGGCACTTCATTTCATCAAATTTTGAAAACCATTACCTCAGATAATGGTTCTGAATTTGCGGAGCTAAGCCTATCCGTCCAAGATGAGAAGACAACCGTTTATTTCACACATCCCTATTGCTCTAGTGAAAGAGGGACAAACGAGAGACATAACGGTCTCATTCGACGTTTTATTCCAAAAGGAAAAGCCATTTCTTCTGTATCCGATGTGACACCATTACCTATGCAGAAAACTGGTGTAACAGCCTACCTCGGAGGATTCTGGGTTATAAGACTCCAGAAGAATGTTTCCAGGAAGAACTTTCCCGTTTGGCTTCTTTATAATCTGAATAACGGCTTTAGCAACTTGACATGGAGCCTCCAGCAGGCATGATTCCCAGCCAGGAAGCCAGCTGATAGGGAGCTGACTGTGCCTACAAGGCTATCATGCCTGCCCCTCCATGTAAAGTTGCCCATTTAATAGTCCCAGTAACACTAAACAAAGCTTAGATCCTTAATCTAACACGGTTTAACAAGTATTTCAAAAAGCGTTGCATTTAATATTGCAATTTAAGAAAAATAAATAACTAAAAAACAGATTACGAACTCCAAAACTTTCGAACTCCATTTTTTATTTGTGACTTGATTAATATACGATTTGAAGAGAACTTTCGCTTCCACCTAAAGCTACTCTTTGCAACAAATATATCGAACAGTTGTATTATTCTTCATCTGAATGTTCATCGTTGCTTTTTTTTCTTAAATAATAAATGTATAGAATGGGAATGAGTCCACAAATAAAAACAACCCCCCCTAAAATAAACCCATTTTTAAGATTAAGTTCTTCACCTAAAGTGTTCAAATAGCCAATACAAAAGCTAATTAGTACTAAAACGGCAAGTGAGACGATTAACCCTTTGTTAGGCGACTTTTCCGAATCTTCATGTGCTACACTAATATCCAACGATAAAAATGCCGATATTACAGCTGTAAGAATAAATACAAACCATAATGGATTTTTGGTCATTCCCTCTATTCCTTTTGTTATCCAATCATATGCCAAAATACCGAGGATTCCAATTGTTTGAAGAATATATGCAGTCCGTATATTTTGCAGGTTTTTCATTTTTAAACGTTCATCTCTAATTTTTTGCAATTTTATCACTTTCCCTTTCTATCCAAAATATTTCATCTAAAGTTTTATTAACCGCATAACAAATTTCTAGACACAATTTTAGTGTTGGATTATATTTTCCTTTTTCAATCAAGCTAATTGTTTGACGGGTAACACCTACCTTTTCAGCTAATTGTTGTTGCGTGAGGTTGACTTGAACACGGGCTACTTTGAGATTGTTTTTCAAAAATTAAAACCCTCCCATCTATGTAATTTATATATTCCATTATATAATATATATATTGCATTTTTCAATGTATATCTTCCATCTTAAAAAAATTTTTGCAAAAAAGCATAATAAACTTATTTTTTATCCTCACTATTTACAAAAAAACTTTACCAAATTCATTGCTTGAAAAATAAGAATGTACATTCCTTGAAAAGTAAACAAAAAATAAAAAAGTTTCCATAGGAGAAATATGTTAAAATACAATCCAATTGTTCATATATTTTTGGGAATATTGATAAATGGAGGAAGAAACAAATGAATAACTATAAGTTTAATGAGTTTATAAATATTGCAAGAAAACTAAATGATCTTGATATTATTCCAATGTTAATGGGATCAGTTGGTTTAGAAGTTATAACAGGAAAAAGCTGGTGGGAATCACAAGATTTAGATATTCACGTACCTGGTGATAAAAGGGGATGGGAAGTACCACCTGAATTGTCTATTTTTAAATGGGATGAAATAATGAACGTAATGACATCCATGGGATATAGATTAATTGATTTACATGAACATGAATTCTCTAAAGATGGTTTATCGGTAGAGTTTGGTATCATTGACACCTTACCAGAATTTGCAGGAATCCAACTAGAGGAATTAGAAATACATCAAAGAGAGGATGTAAAATTTTATTTACTAAATCCCAAGCAATATTTATGTGTTTACGAGTCTTCATCTAAAGATAGCTATCGAACAGACAAAAACAATAATAAGGATTTTAAAAAGATAGATTTTTTAAAAGGAATTATAAATTATGACTAAACTAGGTCTTCAGTACCTAGTTACCACCCAAAAAGCCCTTTCCAAAAAGACTATCGCTAAATTACAATAAATTGTGTATTGATAAATATAGCTATAACTGTACTTGGCGTAAATCTTTCCATAAGTCTTTTTGGGTGCTAATCACAAACTTTTAAAGGAAGAAAAAACCTATTCTATTGTAAATATTATGTGTATCACATGGCAGAAAATACTCTAAATACTGTTTTTTTAAAACAATGCTCTTTTTGGTGACGAACCCCTTCTTGTTGGTGTAATGAAAGAAAAGAATGTTTACAATAACACTTTTAACTAATTTCCATAATTTAACAGTATCGATTGTAATTTTGATTCGGGTCAACTAATCCCTACATTAATTTTTTGGTTGCTACTAATTCTCCCCCACCTCCGCACGATTATTTATTGTATAATGTACTGAAGAGTACCTTATTTTAATGAATGATGCATGCCATTATTTTTGAATTTTTTAGTTGCAATTTTCAATTAACCTTGTTATAATAAAAACACGAACTGTTGTTCCTTTTATCTGCAAGTAATTAAAACTGAACAAATTGAAAAAAATGTTTTTAGTGGAAGATGAAGAACTATACGGGGATGAATTGGTAAAATTGAGGAAGGGGATGATATAATTGAGCGAGAAATTACTTGAACAAATATTTGAAGAGTTAAAAAATATGAATAACCGAATTGGTGGTCTTGAACAACGACTCAGTGGCTTTGAACAACGATTCAGTGGTCTTGAACAACGCTTTAATGGCCTTGAACAACGCTTCGGCGATCTTGAAACCGGGCAAAAAGATTTAGTTAAACAAGTGACACAACTTGAAACCGGGCAAAAAGATTTAGTTAAACAAGTGACACAACTTGAAACCGGACAAAAAGATTTAGTTAAACAAGTGACACAACTTGAAACCGGACAAAAAGATTTAG